>Ga0308160_10000412_pt1 | contig 85011 bp, 73 predicted proteins | sample PhyFR1_FD_201036 | JGI IMG/M metagenome (GOLD analysis project Ga0308160, IMG submission 201036) | Phyllosphere microbial communities from UC Gill Tract Community Farm, Albany, California, United States - DLSLF.R1 | ecosystem: Host-associated > Plants > Phyllosphere > Unclassified | place: USA...
AATAACACAGCGAATATAGAATTAGTTTTTTAATTTCGTTCTGTAAATAATTTATTTCGCTTTGAATAAGACTTACCTAAAACTTACCTTAGACCTTGATTTTATACTAATTGCGATCACAGCACCCCTAAAAGACTATGTGCTTTGCCACAAAATTAATACCCGGTTAAACACACAATTTGAAAAAATAGAGGATCACGAAATATTTTTTAATATTGATGAGCCGGCCTGGAGTTTCTCTAAATATTACTTTTTTGTAGAGCAGGGTGAGGTAGAATACTACTTAATCTGCAATAAAAGCAGCGATGGTTTCCTGATTCCGGAGATGAATAAAGTAGATTTTTTTATTATCATCAAAGAATTTATTGATAAGGAAGATCTTGATTATCTGATTAATGGCTTGAATAAACTGCCTGATATACAGGTAGCTGCAAAAATAGATCCGACTAAGTTAAAGAACAGGGAGAATTTGGTAATATAAAAATTATATACTTGGTGTATTAAATACACTATATTTGACGGTTACAAACGAAGAACAAAAGAACAAAATATATAAAATTTAATGCAGTTTGATTATTTTAGATAATAATTAGTGCTTTCTTAAACTGCATTGCTAAAAATCAATTAAATTAAATGAAACCTTTTCATTCGAGAACTAAAATTGTTGCCACGCTTGGGCCCGCATCAGCAAAACCAGAAGTATTATATAGTATGTTTAATGCTGGGTTGGATGTTTGCCGACTAAACTTTTCACACGGATCGCAGGCAGATCACCAGGCTGTTTTGGACACCATCCGCGATTTAAACAAAAAATACGATTATAATGTAGGTATTCTTGCCGATTTACAAGGGCCTAAAATCCGTATTGGTTTAGTAAAAGAAGGTGGCATCAACCTCATCAATGGTAAAACTACCGTAATTACAACCAATGAATGTATTGGTAACGAAGAACGTATTTATATCACTTACCAAAACTTCCCTCAGGATGTTCAGGCTGGTGAAATTATCCTTTTGGATGATGGAAAACTGCAAATGAAAGTAATTTCTACCAACTTAAAAGACGAGGTAGTTTGCGAAATTGTTCATGGTGGCATTTTAACTTCCAGAAAAGGTGTAAACCTTCCAAATACTAAAGTTTCTATCCCTTCTTTAACTCCGGAAGACCGTGAGAATTTAGAATTTGTTTTAGAAAATGATGTAGAATGGATTGGTTTATCTTTTGTACGTAAGGCTGAAGATATTATCGAACTTAAAAAAATTATTGCAGAACGTGGTAAAACTGCACGCGTAATTGCAAAAATTGAAAAACCAGAAGCCATTGCAAATATCGATGAGATTATTGCGGTAACTGACGGTATTATGGTTGCCCGTGGCGATTTGGGTGTTGAATGCCCGATGGAAGAAGTACCATTGTTACAGAAAATGATTGTTGCTAAATGTAGGGCAGCTTCTAAACCTGTAATCGTAGCAACGCAGATGTTAGAGAGCATGATTACTACCCCACGTCCAACACGTGCTGAGGTGAATGATGTTGCAAACTCTGTTTTAGATGGTGCTGATGCGGTAATGTTAAGTGGTGAAACTTCAGTAGGAGAATTTCCATTGATCGTAATCGAAACGATGCAAAAAATTATCCAGAACATTGAGCAGAACAACTATCCTTTCAATCCTGATAAGTTTTTAAAACCAAAATCAGCATCTTTCTTAAGCGATGCGATTTGCGATTCGGCTTGTTTCTTAGCTAAACAAACAAACGCTGTGGGTATTGTATCGATGACTTTAAGCGGTTATACTGCTTTTGAAATTTCGAGTCACCGTCCGGAAGCTTTAACTTTCATTTTTACCAGCAACAGGGCTTTACTAAATGCAGTAAGTTTACTTTGGGGCGTTAGAGGTTTTTACTACGATAAGTGGGAAAGTACCGATAATACCATCATTGAGGTGAATGAGTTCTTAAAAAGCAAAAAACTGGTTAAACAAGGTGATATTGTAATCAATACTGCTGCTATTCCAATCGAAGCAAAAGGTAAAACCAATATGTTAAAAATTACAGTTATAGATTAATTTCTAGACATTCAAATAATTAGAGAGGTTGGTCGCTTTTAAGTGATCAACCTCTTTTTTTTGGCATAAACTGTGAAAATATGCCATTATCGAATTAATTTGCATGTTATTACCATAAAAAATAATTTGTGAAATTTCACTTACTGATTTGTCTGATTTGCTTTTAAGGAATTTAAACTTTAGGTTTAATTAATTATCCCAATTAAAAAATAAATCCTATGAAAAAATTATTTCTAATTGCCTGTTTATGTTCAACAAGCTTGATTAATGTAAGTACTAGTTTTGCGATTCCAGCAAGCATTATAAAGAAAAGGACTCCTTTGTCCTTTGTATATGGAGATGGAACATACATTTATAATGTATTTTTCGATTCAAGTAGTACTTCATTAAGTAATGTAACGATGGAAGATGGCTTTACGGTTTTAGCTTTCTTAAACACTGATATTACCTATAACGCATCAACAGGTAGGTATACTGTTAAGGGGTTTAAAGTGAGATTTACAGATGGATCAACCACCCGTGAAGTCCAGATTGATAATATGGAATTATTGGATTTGTAATTTAATACATAAATTAATAAAAGTAGTTGATTTTTAACCTCGACTACTTTTATTATTGTTTGGAAAATATAAACCGAAACATCCTGCTGTTTTTAATTAAATATTTATATTCGCAATCCAATCGGAGAGGTGTCAGAGTGGTCGATCGAGCACGCTTGGAAAGCGTGTGTACTGCAAGGTACCGCGGGTTCGAATCCCGCTCTCTCCGCTTTAAAACCGTTTTTAGCTAAAGAAGCCTCCCTAAATAATATTTTTGGGTCTTTAAAGGAAACTATCCCTCAACCGGACTTCGAAAATTTCTACAAAAAAATCTATAATTAATTTTTAGGAAGAACCAACATTCGTTGGAACCTCCAATAGAAAATCAACTTTTATTTACCAATATTTTTTCGGTTAGTATATTAATCGTATTAAGATCAAACAAGCTTTTTTCGCAACCACCTGCGAACCGGCTCATCGTACCATTTCAATGCGGCATAAGCCAAAACGATTCCACCTATTAAAATGAGTAACGCGTAGGGCCAGGCTTGTACAATTGTTACGCCTTTATGGTTGCTGATCCAGGCAACGTAAAAATAGACCAACGGATAGTGTACCATGTAAAGCGGATAAGATATATCGCCTAAAAATTTGCATATCCTGTTTTCTTTTTGAGTTTGTATTACACCACTCGCGCCAAGGTAAACTATAAGCGGGAAAACGATAATGATGCAAACAGATTCATAAATCCCGTTCATCCAAAGATGCTCAGCGCCACCAATGCGCGGCATATAGAGTACAATAGCGACTAAAAGGCTACACCATAAAAAGGCATTTTTAATTCGGGTGGGCTTCGCGATGCGTGAAAGTAATAAACCGGCAAAGAAGGGGTACATGGTACGGGTTAGCCCAATGCGTACCTGTTCCACATTCAGCGTCCAGCCACCACTCACATCGCCGTTTGTAATTGCCAGGTGTGCGAGCGCGATAGCAGCAATAACAACCAAAATACTTAATGCCGTTTTGGAAAATTTCCTGATCCAGATGGCATACAATATGTTTGCAATGTATTCAAAAAACAATGACCATCCTACGCTATTCAGGGGATGCATCTCTTCCCAGCCACGTATATCAAGCGATAATGGTACTGGAAGGATTGTATAACCGATTAGCATCACCAGTAGCATTTTCCAGATAGGAATAGTATGGATGAGCGGCCATATGGTAGAATCTGTAAAGTAGAATCCGATAGCGCCGAGGGTCATTCCTAAAACCACCATGGGCTGAAGTCGTTCGATACGGCGTTTAAAAAAATTGCCAACTGTCATTTTATTCCACCTGTCGTCATAAGCGTAGCCCATTACAAAGCCCGACAATAAAAAGAAGAAATCTACAGCAAGGTAACCGTGGTTAACCAGGATATCCAGGTGCCCGGTTCCTAACGGTTCAGTAAGGTGAAAGGTTACAACGATTATGGCTGCGATACCGCGGAGGCCGTCTAATATGGGATAGTGTGGCTTGGTGGCCAGCTCATTATTCAGGTCAGTTCTCATCTAAGGTTGTAAAATTGCAAATTTTAGCAAATAATCAATTATCAGGTTGGATTTTAATTGTAGAAAGATAACTGCCAGAAAATTTCCCTGTCTGATTTGATTCAACAAAAATGTCAAAATAAACTGTTTTGTTAACGCTTATTTTGACAAAAATGTAGTTACAAGAAATGTTTTGACCTCTAATTAAACGACTGCCTAAATTCCACTGGTGAGAAATGTGTCTTCGTTTTAAAGAATTTGCTGAACGATTGCGGGTGCTCAAAACCCAATTGGTAAGCAATTTCACTTACCGATAAAGTGCCAGCTGATAATTTCTCTTTTGCTTTTTCAATTAGTTTTTCATGAATAATCTGCTGTGTATTTTGCCCGGTTAAGGCCCTGAGCATATCGCTTAAATAACGTGGTGAAAGATTGGCTTCGGCCGCAAGATATTCTACTGTAGGCAATCCGTTAACTAAAGATTTTTCATCAGCAAAATAGGCATCTAACAAATATTCTATTTTCGTTAATACATCATTATTAACCACTTTTCTGGTAATAAACTGGCGTTTATAAAAGCGGTTGCTATAATTGAGCAGCACTTCGATATAAGAAACCAATACATCCTGACTGATTTCATCAATAGAAGTATTTAGCTCATCATTAATATTATCGAATAGCCCTAAAATAATTTTCTTTTCCTTTTCAGATAGAAATAAAGCTTCATTGGTTTCGTAAGAGAAAAAACCATATTTTTTTATCGTTGTGCCCAGCGGATGGTTCCGGATCAGATCGGGGTGGAACAAAAGTGTAGCCCCATAATATTTCGCCTCATTATCTGTAGAAATCAACTGATTAGGCGAGGTAAACATCATGCCTCCTTCATTAAAATCATAATAGCCCTGTCCGTAACCCATTCGGCCAGTTGTTGAATATTTATAGGAAATTTTATAAAAATTAAGAAAAAACGGCCGGTCTAACATTTCCGTATTGGTGGCTATCAGCGAATTATCAACCAGGCTGATTAAGGGGTGCACTGGTTTGGGCACTTGCAACAGTGCATGCAGTTCGGAGATAGATGAAATTCGTAGAGGGGCTTTCTTTTCCATAGTATAAAAATACAAATATTAGGGCAACGCAAATTATTTTGTCTGCATTGCCCGTTTATCATTATTTACCTAAAAAGACTTTGGCAAGCTCCGTTCTGAAAGTTTCATCACCTTGTGCCAACCGTTGTGCATATAAAGCTTTAGCATCTTCACCGGCTACGTAACGCAGCTTGGTTTTACCATCTGTAGCTGCTTCGTATACCACTTCGGCAATTTGCTCTGCAGAAGATGCAGTTTCCATCATATCGCCAAAACCCGCCATCATCGATTGTACTAAAGGATCGTAATCTTCGTTGCTTGCCAGTTCTAAAGAACGGCCTGAAAAATCAGTTGCAATTCCGCCTGGCGATACGGTTTTAATATTTACCCCAAAGGTATTCAGCTCAAAGGCCATGCTTTCGCTCCAGCCTTCCAATGCCCATTTCGTAGCATGATAAGTAGAGCCTAAAGGAAAAGCAATTAATCCGCCGATAGAAGTCGTAGAAATGAAGAGCCCATCTTTTTTTGCCCTGAAATAAGTAATAAAAGCTTGTGTAACGCGGATTACGCCCAATAAGTTAGTATTAAGCTGTTTCATAATCTGATCATCTTTAATGGCTTCTAACGGACCAATTAAACCATAACCCGCATTATTAAACACTACATCAACCCCCTGTGCAATCGCCTCTTTAGTAGTTGATTGAATTTGAGCTAAATCTGTTACATCTAATGGCAATACGGTAACGTCGCTTAAAGCGGTTAATTCTGTTTCTTTTTCTGGGTTACGCATGGTGGCGATAACTTTCCAGCCCCTATTTTGAAATAATTTGGCAGCAGCTTTTCCTAAACCTGTAGAAGCTCCTGTAATAAAAATTGTCTTTTGCATTTTCGATTGTTTTAAATTGACAATACAAAGTTGCAGCAGTGAGCAATTTCTGACGTAGCCAAATTGAGTTTGCTTGTAGCATAAATGACGGATGGCTGGATTTTATCGACCCTTAAGACTAAATCAATTTTCAGAATTAGGGGTCTGTTTTGAAGAAATCTGGAGTTAATTATTATCTGTTTGTTGTAAGGATAACGTAGATACGGCTACCCTTATTGCGATTGGAAAAATATAGTTTAAAAACGTTGTTTTCGTATTTCTTACCTTATACTTTTGGGCTTTCTTCTTTCTGAAATCATTATTTAAAGTGTTGATATACAGTGTGATTTTTTTTGCTGTGATCAGGGGAAGCGAAATTTCTACCAGAAAAAAAAAGAGAAACATATGAGTAATTACGTAATTGGTTTTCGGGGAATCGATAGTTCAGATCTTTTAACTGTAGGGGGAAAAGGTGCTAACCTGGGCGAACTATCAAAAATTGAAGGCATAGCTGTGCCAGATGGCTTTTGCATAACAACCGAAGCTTATAAAAAGATCACTGAAAGCAATAAGGAGCTTAAAAACTTATTGGATGAACTGGCAGGGCTTAAGGCGGAGAATCTGAATATAATTAGCGAAATCAGTAGAAAAATCAGAACTATTATTGAAAATTTACCGATTTCTAAGGATATAACTAATGAAATTGAAGCTTACCTTAAAAGATTTTATAAAAATGATGCCTTTGCTGTACGATCAAGTGCTACTGCTGAAGATTTGCCTGTAGCATCATTTGCAGGTCAGCAGGATACTTATTTGAATATTATCGGTAAACAGGCTATTTTTATGCATATCAGCAAGTGCTGGGCATCTTTGTTTACAGATCGTGCTATCATTTACCGCATCCAAAATGGTTTTGATCACCATAAAGTCCAGCTTTGTGTTGTAATACAGAAAATGGTTCTCGCTGAAACAGCCGGAATTATGTTTACTGCCGATCCCCTTACCGGTAACCGCAAAGTATTATCCATCGATGCCAGTTTTGGATTAGGCGAGGCCATGGTTTCGGGTTTGGTAAGTGCAGATAATTATCAGGTTTGTGGTGGCAAGATTACCGATAAAAAGATATCGACAAAGAAAATGGCCATTTGTTCCCTAAAAGATGGCGGTACAGCATCACAGGAGCTTTCACCGGAGCAGCAGAATAAACAAGCACTTACAGATGAACAGATTTTACAGCTTGAAAAGCTGGGTAGAAAGATTGAAGCACATTTCGGCAACCCCCAGGACATCGAATGGTGCTGGATAGATGATACCTTTTATATCGTTCAGAGCAGGCCAATTACTACCTTATATCCAGTACCTGAGGCAGACGATAAGGAGAAGCATGTTTATATCTCTGTTGGTCACCAGCAAATGATGACCGATCCGATGAAACCCCTTGGGCTATCTTTGTGGCAATTAAGAGCAGCCAGGCCCATGTTTAAAGCCGGTGGGCGATTATTTGTAGATGTAATGGATAGCCTGGTTACGCCTACAGGCAGAAAAAACTTACTGGAAGCCATGGGGCAGCACGATCCGTTGATCAAAGATGCATTGATTACCATAACCGAGCGGGCAGACTTTATAAAATCGCTGCCGGATGATGGAGAAAGCCCTTTGATTGTTAAAAGTACCAAAGGTTTATCGTCTGCTGATATTTTAGCGCAGGTGGGAAATGACCCTGCAATTGTTTCTGAGCTGATCAAAAATAGCGAAGCATCGATAGAAATATTAAAACAAAATATCCAAACGAAATCGGGACCAGAGCTATTTGATTTTATTCTGGAAGACATTGAGCTATCGAAAAAGATGACATTTGATTCGAAGCATATCAGTGTAATTATAGCTGCAATGAACGCCGCATCCTGGATCAATGAAAAGATGGGCGAGTGGCTAGATGAAAAAAGCGTAGCAGATGTACTTTCTCAATCCGTATCGAATAATATCACTTCCGAAATGGGTTTGGCATTGTTGGACGTGGCAGATGCGATCCGCCCTTATCCTGAAGTCATCAATTATTTACAAGAAGTTAAAGACGATCATTTTTTGGATCAACTGCTTCATTTTCAAGGTGGAATAATAGTTAAAAGTGCTATTGATGGCTATCTAAACAAATATGGAATGCGATGTGCGGGCGAAATTGATATTACAAACACACGTTGGAGCGAAAAGCCGTCTATATTGATTCCGATCATCCTCAGTAATATCAAAAACTTTGAACCAAATGCCGGAAAGCTGAAATTTGATCAGGGAAGATCGCAGGCTTTGAAAAAAGAAAATGAACTATTGGATAGGCTCGCGTTTTTACCAGAAGCTGAACAAAAAATCAAGGAAACAAAAGAAATGATCAGCCTGCTCCGCAATTTTGCCGGTTATCGCGAATATCCAAAATACGGAATCGTTAGCCGTTTTTATGTTTATAAAGAAGCCTTGATAAAAGAGGCTGAAAAACTATTAGAAGCCAGGGTAATTGATGAAAAAGAAGTAATTTATTACCTTACATTTGATGAATTAAAGGAAGTTGTAAGGACCCATAAACTGAATGAAAAGCTTATTGCTCAGCGCAAAGAAGAACATCGGTTGTTTGAAAAGCTTAATCCGCCGCGTGTAATCACTTCCGATGGAGAAATTGTATCAGGTAGATACAAACATGAAAATCTTCCAACAGGTGCTATTGTAGGTTTAGCCGTTTCTACTGGCGTGATAGAGGGACGGGCACGTGTAATTTTAAATATAGAAGACGCTGATCTCGAAGATGGAGATATATTGGTAACCACCTTTACCGACCCAAGCTGGACCCCATTGTTTGTATCTATTAAAGGACTGATTACCGAAGTTGGTGGCCTGATGACCCATGGAGCCGTTATTGCACGCGAATATGGCTTGCCGGCAGTTGTTGGTGTAGAAAATGCAACCAGACTGATCAAAGATGGGCAACGGATAAGGGTTAATGGAACAGAAGGATATATAGAGATGATTTAATACTCAACTAACAAAAAAGCGCTATCAAGCGCTTTTTTGTTAGAACCCAGCTATTTTTTAATTGAAATAAATGTTTGCAACACAACCGAAATCATGACAAAGGCTAAACCTATATAGAAAGAAAGATTTAATTCCTTACCCTCGTTAAAGAATATAAAAGCCAGTATGATTGCGTAAACCGGCTCGAGATTAAAGCTTAGGTTTACCGTAAAAGCAGGTATGCGTTTTAACGATTCGGCAAATAAAACATACAGGCCAACAGTACAAAAAGAAGCCAGTAAAATGAGGTAGCCCGTATCTTTCAGGCTCGGTATGATGGTTTCTACAGGGAAAAAGTGCAGGTAAACAGGAAGTAAGATTCCTAAACCTATTGTTCCACCAAGCATCTGATAATAATTGATGAGTCTGCTGTCGTAAACTTTAACCAGCCTTTCATTGTAAATGGTATAAAGGGCGGCAAATGCCGACGATATCACGCCTAAACCAATCCCCAATTGATAAGATGAATCAAAATGGAAAATCAGCGCAATGCCGAATAAAGTGAGCAGACTTAATAAAATTTCCGATAAATTAAATTTATTCCGGTTAATCAGCGGAGCAAAAATTGCCGTGAAAAAGCTGGTCAAACAATAGCACACTACACCCACAGAAATATTCGAATACTTAATGCTGGCATAAAAAAATACCCAATGGACGGTGATGAACATCCCGATTTTCGAAATGTCAAATTTTTCTTTCCATTTAATATCTGTTGCTACCTTAAATAGTTTTAAAACCAGTAATAAAATAATAGCGGAGAAAAAGACCCTGTACCAAACTAAAAGTCCTTCGTTTAAAGATATAAGCTTTCCGAAGATGCCCGTAAAGCCTGCGAGTATTACAGCGAAGTGTAATACCAAATATGATTTTTTCATAAAGAGTTATCTGTCCCCCAAAAAAAGGGCGAGAATTGAAAAATTAATAAATAAACGTTTCTGGTCAATGCCTGCATGCCGATAGCATGTTTATGGGCATACCAATGTTATTTACTAAAGTTTGGTGGAGGAAGACAGCTCTTTCTGTTCATATCTGTTGTAAAGATATAAAAAATTGGAAGATGTAATATGGGAAAGGTGAGATGAAAAATCTGCTCCGTATTTGAACCCTCTTTATGCACTCTGTGGTAAAATAATAAATGATAACATATTTTTTTTGCGTTGTTCGGTTTGCTGAAATATTCTTCATAGAGTCAACATGGCCATTCGTGGAGTTTACACTGGCGCTTGCCGATTATCTATATGCTTTGTCTAATTACATCTATAATTTGTGTGTATAAAAATTTGTAATTATATAAGAGAAGTATTGCTGTAAAACCGGATTCAGAACACAAAACTTTAGAATGAAAATATTTCGTTATAGATTTTAAAACCACTATTTAATCAAACTAATTATATCAAATTAACGAGTATAAAATTATTGAATGTCTATCTTAACCAGATACTAAAACGTGAAAAAACAAACATTTATCGCACTCTTTGCGATGACGATTATCGTCACTTTATTTTTTATCCCTTCCTGTAGAAAAGACCATACTAAAGTAGGGAAGGAAGATCTGCTGAGTCAGGCTCAGGATTATTATAACAGGCAATTACAAGTAAAAATATCTACGGATACAAATGATATCGATATAAGCCTTTATAAACCCGACTGGAACCAGGGTGTGTATTCGAAGACGGCAGCTGGTGAAGATGTTGTTGGTATTTTGCTTAAACGTACAGATAAGGAACAGGTAGAACTGGATGTAACTGCCGAAAAAAATGGCGATATTACCGGCTTGATCAAGCGCTATGTTTATGCTACTGGCAAACTCATGATATATAGCGGTAGTGGCCGCTTAAGAATGCAGGGTGATTACAGCTTAGGCACAAAAACATTTAAACCTGATTATAAAGGCCGGTTTTTGGCACAGAGTATGGGCGGTGATTTAAATGATATCTACATCACGGGAGGTGGGGGTGGAGACACACCCCCGATTATTATTATCACTCCGCCACCTACAACACCTAATCCTCCAAGTGGTGGGGGGAGTAGTACATCTGGTGGAGGAAATAATAAGTTAGTAGCAAAAATCACTGTTGATCCCAAAGCAAGAGACTGCATTGGCCAGATATCTGCAATTATAATAAGTAATGCAGGCAAAATGTCTGATTGTATAGAGGATATAGCCGGAATAGCTAATGTTAGTGTTTCAGTTGCAATTGATCAGATGGCTTCTCAAGCTAACTATAATATAGAACTATCTGAAAGAATAATACCTGATAAACCTCAATTTGATGCTGCTGGAAATGTGATTGGAAATGTTACGACAAATGCTGATACAAACCCAAGAACTGGGAATATTTCATTGAATACTAATGTTTTAAATACCTCTACAGATTTGGGAATAGCGGCAACGATGATACATGAAATGATGCATTCATATTTTATTTATGGAATTACGAAAACCACTGGAACTGAAAAAGCATATTTCCAAACAATGAATCAGTATCTATATGGTGATGATAACTTCCCTATAAACGATAATTATGAAACGGCACAGCATGAACAAATGGCGGCAACATATGTTAATTCAATGGCTGCATTACTTCAACAAGCAGGGGAATTCTGCAATCACCAGATTCAAATATTAGCATGTCTGATTACTGCAAAGACTTATTTTGGAGGAATCTTTCCGCAACACAGGATAAAATAAAAGCTCCTAATGCAACAAGGGCAAAGATGAATGGGGATAGGGAGATGAATAACCAAGGAGGAACAAAGAAAAAAGGATGTTAATGAAAAAGATCATTATATATATATTCATGATTTTTTATTTCAGTAGTCAAGCACAAACTGAAGTAAAAACCAGCCAGAAAAAAATAATGAACCTATATACTGAAGTCCTTAAAAATTTGGCTAACAGAAAAGATAATCTCGATAAGTATGGCAGCCCTGTCATTTCGACACCACATTTTTCTAATGATGCTTTAAGCTATATCGATTCTTTTATCAAAGATGGAACTCTTAAGGAGTTACCAGATAGCACAGATTGGGCATTCATGAAGCAAATCAATTATTCAAAAATAACAGGACATCAAAATTTTGAGTATAAAAAAATAAAATATATACTATCCTTAAAAAATGTCACTTTATCAAAAAATAAAGGTCTAAGAAATGGCTTTAGCTCATTAATTTTCAATAACGAAGGTAATAGAGCTTGTATTGCATATTTCGATTATTTTTCAAGTTATCCAGGATCAGTTGTGATAACTAATAAAATATTAGCGTTTTATGAGTGGAAAGACGAAGCATGGAAAAAAGTAGCTTCTTTCCCGCTTATGTTGGATTAGTTATTGCAATAACCATTTGCAGCCGAGTAAATATCTCCAGTGCGAGATAAAAAAAGATGTTGATGAAAAAATTCATTATATATTTATTAATGGTTTCTCATTTTAGTGTGTTTGCGCAAAATGAGGAAAAACTAAAACAGGAAAAAATAACTAAGCTATACATAGAAATTCTTAAGAACCTGGCCAACAGGAAAGATAATCTTGAGCAAAACGGGCCGTTAATTTCTATACCCCGTTTTACAAACAGTCCGTTTAGGCATATCGATTCTTTTATTAAAGATGGGGGGCTTAAAGAATTACCAGACAGTAGTGAATGGCTTTTTCTGAAAAAGATAGACTTTTCAACTATTGCAGAACACCAAAAGTTCGAATATAAAAAGATAAAAAAACTGTTGTTGCTGCAACAGGTAACCCTATCAAAAAATAAGGGCTTAAGCAATGGATTGAGCACATTTATTTTTAATGAAAAAGGTGATAAAGTATGTTTTACCTGTTTAGATTATTTCTCTGCCAGTCCAGTATCACCTGTAATAACGGATAAAGTAATCGTATTTTATGATTGGAAAGATGATGGATGGGAGAAAATTATGTCTTTGCCGCTGGTGCTCAACTAGAAAAGATCAAAGCAGACTATGCTTTTAATTTAAATGAATAGTATCGAATGTTGAAAAAAAGTTTACAGCATGTATTGTTATATCTGGTACTGATTTTATGTATTGGGCTTTATTCTTGTAGCGATAGGCCATCAGCGGTAAATGAAATTTTGGAAAGCACTAGTAATAAATCTGAGCTAGAAAAAGTAATATCCCATTATAAACAAACTGGTGATGAACAAAAACTAAAAGCGATATATTTTATTATCCGGAACCTCAGTTATCAACATCATTTTGAGGGAGAAGGTGTTAATCAATACAGGCAAATGTTCCAATTAATAAAACCGGACTATACTGGCCGTGGCCTGCATCGGACATGGGACAGTCTAAAAGTCGGGTTTGGTACAAATTTCCCAGGTCCTGTTCACCGCGTTGATGATGTTAATATGCTAAAAGCTGCTTATCTGATCAAGCATATAGATGCCGCATTTATAGCATGGAGGTATCCCTGGGCAAAAAACTTAAGCTTTGATGACTTTTGCAAATACCTGTTGCCCTATAAATTGGTAAATGAAGAGCCAGACAATTGGTGTTCAATCTTACAGATAAAGAACCAATGGCTTTTGGATTCAATCGATCAAAATAAGGATGTATATGATGCCTGCCTGATGTTAAACAAAGCATTGAAAAGGCAGTTTAATTTTGATACTTTCCCGCCGCTATGGGATATTAACTATAGTAACCTTGATATTCTAAAAGCTGGCTCATGTTACCATGCTACTCAATACGCAGCTTACAACATGAGGGCAATGGGAATACCAGTAGTTATGGATTTTACACCTTTCTGGGGAAATAGGAATGGTGGGCATGAATGGAATGCGCTTATTTTTAATGGCAAGCCTATTCCATTTGTTGGTGGAGAATCAGATCCTGGTAAAACAAAAATAGATCTTTCTTTTCAAAGGAAGCGTGGAAAAGTATTTAGGTACAGTTTTGCTACACAACCAAACGACGTGGTTAAACAATCCAAAGATAAAGTATCTCCATACCTTAAAGCGCATAACATAGAAGATGTTACCAGAGATTATATCCCGGTAACGGATATTAGCGTAACACTGAATAATATTTTTCCGGATGCTGAATACGCCTATATCAGTGTATTTAACCGCCAGGTATGGACTCCGTTGTACTGGGGCAATATCAACAGTGATAAAAAAGCAGTCTTTAGAGATATGGGCAGATCGATCGTTTATCTACCTATGTATTATGAAGCGGGTGAATTTGTTCCTGCTGGAGACCCTATTGTACTAGAAAGTGATGGTACGGCTGCTACACTTCATCCCGATCGGCAGAAGAAAACAAACTTGGTTATCACACAAAAAAGTCCGGAAGGGCCTAATGTAGAGAAAGGCAAGGATTTTGAACTTTTCTACTGGGATGACAAATGGCTTTCACTGGGGAAAAAAATAGCGTCATCCAATACAATAGTATTTGAAAACGTTCCTCAAAATGCATTATACTGGATACACAGTAAAAACAAATCAACTAAGGAAAGGATTTTTACCTATAAAAACAATAAACTGAAATGGTGGTAACAATTAGCCGCATACTCTGCGTCGTGTTTATGTTTTCAGTTTTTACAGCATGCCGCAGAAAGGATAGCGTAATACACACTTTGGAAGGAAGTTCGTTTATTAATAGCAAGTATGCTGGAGAAGAACCTTTGGCCTACCTCATCAATATACCTGTTTTAACAAGACGCGATACCACATTTACCATTAAGAGGCAGAGTAACGTTCGGATTTATGCTACAGGCGAAATGGATACCCACCTGGTAGAAATGCCCCGTGAGTATTTATTTAAAAGTGATGATATTGAATTATTTTTTGCAAAGAATGAGCAGCTCGTTCCCAACCCTCTGGCATTTTCCTGGCTTGATGGAGTGGAAAAAGATGACCATGTTGAGTTCATAAAACACAAGATTGCTTGTCGCAGTACTTATGACACAAAAACCCAAAAGTACCATTGGAGCATCTGTATCCCCTGGAAAGTACTAATCGGAGACGCTCCAAAACTAAATGACAGCTTAAAATTTAACGCAGCTGTTGGCAATAATGACGATGGAATCATGCAGAAGGCCAAAATTGCCTGGCGTGGACATTCAGATCCATTAAAGAAAGTTGGAGCTGACTTTGGCCTGATAAAGCTGGTCAATCAGGCAGATGAAAATATCGATACCACAAAAATCTTTTCTCAAATGCGTAGGGTTTCTACATATCCTGATTCTTTAGAATGGGCAAAACTTCATGCATTTGACATTAACAAACTAGTATCAGGTAGCATAGACCCTGCTAATAATTTGAGTGCTCAGCTAAAATCGTGCTGGGATAATGTAAACCTATATTTTTCTTTAGAAGTCAACGATGCAAAAAAAGGATTTGCCAAGGTGGATATCATCAAAAGATCTGATACTTTTCATGATTATGGCTGGATTGAAGATGATAAAGGAAATGTAGTGTGGAAAATGAATGTTTTGTATTCCCGACCAGCCGGAGGTGCTCTGAAAAATCAGCAAATCGATACGGTCATCAATTTAAAACTTGGTAAATATCACCTCAAATACCTTACAGACGAATCTCATAACTGGAATAATTGGGATGACCGTGCGCCTAAAACGAACTTTGCAGGAATAGTGCTTTACCATAATAAATAAATTGGATCGATTTTGTTTAATTACTCCAATATTCTCCGATCTAAAAAGATATACACGGCTACATTTTCAGCTATTGTTTTTAGCAGCCTTTTCTCCGTTCCTACAACATCTTATTTTTGGGGAGCACAGTATCAACCTCTTTTCTTTCAGGCTACAGTATTTTTAACATCCTTATACATCATTGCTAAATCGATAAAAAGGGATTTAAAGGTTCGGGTTACCAAAATTGATTTACTAATACTCCTTTTTATTGCCTACTGTTGGTTTAACACCGTTCTGCGATATAATAATTTTACCTTACGCAATGCTAATCTAATGATGTTTGCTTATTTGGCGCTTTACTTTCTTCTTAAGTTTTTCATAAATAGGAAAGGCCAGCTTAAAAACATGTTATATGTTGCAATTGCTTATGGTGTTATCAATTCCATCATAGGTTTTCTGCAGGTTACTGGTCTTTACCCCATCATTTATACCCCTTTTATCATGACGGGTGCTTTTAATAATCCTGCTCAATTAGCAGGATTTCTAGTGGGGATATTGCCATTAGTGTTTATTTTAAAGCCCAAGAGTCGGAGGCTTGATCTATTATTTTGGGTCATTATTTTACTGTTTTTAACAGTAATAATTGTGACGGGTTCAAGAGCTGCGATTCTTAGTTCTATTGTAATTTTTATCTTTTATCTTTTAGTCAATGTAGAACTGACCGTCGGGAAATGGCTATGGATTACTGTGATAGTTGCGTTCTTTGGGTTGACCTATCTACTTTATCAGTTAAAGGTTCCATCTGCCAATGGAAGACTTTTAATTTGGAAAATAAGCTTTGCTATGTTTAAAGAAGCTCCAATACTGGGCCATGGAGGAGGCGCTGTGTTGCAAGGATATAACTGCTATCAAGCAGATTATTTTGCCAAAGGCTTAGGTACTTCTGGAGAAAAGATCCTGGCTCGTAATTCATCCTATCTTTTCAACGAACCATTACAGTTGCTAACGGAACAGGGTATTACAGGTTTTTTGCTAGCTTTGCTAGTGATTTATGAGATTTTTAAACGCCAGAAGAATGCTTTAAGCAAAGCAACCTCGTGTGCTTATTTTTCTTTAATCAGCATATTCGTTTTTGGTTTGTTCTCTTATCCGTCTGATACGATAGCCATCAACATTATACTTCTCATTGGATTGGCTTCCGTCTCCATCACGAGACCAGTTTTTCATCTAAAGAATGACCACAAGATCATACCTTGGTGCTTTGGTATAATAGTAATGTTTTTTTGCAATGTAAAAATAGTCAACGCCATTTTAAATACCTGGCATTGGGAGATTGCTGATCACTTATGCCGAGATAATGAAATAGAAGCATTTATCAGATATAAAAAAACAGCTCCATATCTACGCTATAATCCATTTTTCATGCAGAATTATTTTTCCCAACTGGTAAACCTTCACTATTATCAGGAAGCACTTGATCTGTTTCATAAAAATAAAGATCGCTTTATTCACTCCTCCGATCTGCATATTCAACTAGGCTATTGTTTTGAGAAAAAAAGTAATTTCCCCCAAGCTGAAAGGGAATATAAAATCTCTTCTAATATTACTCCTGGACTTTTGATTCCAAAATATTATCTTTTAAAACTTTATATCTCAACGGCCCAGCATGATAATGCAGCCAGTATGGCAAAAGTTATTATTAAATCCCCGGTCATTATCCAAAATCAAAAATCAATACAGATTAGGAGAGAGGCAAGTCTTTTTTTACATTATATTAAGTCTGACTGACCATCGATTCTACGTTTAAAACAGTTCCTGAAACAAGTTTAGGATAACGGCCACTTTTAGATTGATGCTTTCTTAAAGCTTAATGATAAAATATGTTTTTTGAGTCCAAATATCTGTAAATCAGAAGTTAAAATATGTCAAATAAACGCTCAGCTTTGTGCTCTTTGCCCTTCTCTCCGCGCCCTTTGCGGTAAAAACTTGTCATTTTGTATCACGATTAATACCAATCATTTGCCAAAACAGTATTATTTTTATCGCAAGATTAACTAACATGATGAATAAATATTGGCTTACTGTAACGGCTTGTACTTTGGCCATTACAGCAAATGCTCAGCAAAAAACTTTAACCGTTAACGATTACGAACGAGCGGAAAGTTCTATGAGCTACAACACAGCAAAGTATATCGACCATGCCAACGTGCAACCTAACTGGCTTGAAGGTGATAAATTTTGGTACAGCACTAAAACTAATGGTACCGAACAAACTTTCCTTGTAGATCCGGCAAAGAAAACCAAAACACCAACTACTGATTATAAAGGCGGCGAAATGCCAGCGCGACGTATGGGTGGTCGTAATGAGGTGTTATCTCCCGATGGGAAAAAAGCCATTTTAATTAAAGATTACAATCTTTTTGCGAAAGATGTGGCGTCTGGTAAATTAACACAGCTCACCACCGATGGCATTAAAGATTACGGTTATGCTACCGATAACGCAGGCTGGAAACATAGCGATGCTCCAATTTTACGTTGGTCGCCCGATTCGAAAAAAATAGCCACCTTTCAGCAAGACCAAAGAAATTCAAAAGATATGTACCTCGTAACCACTAACGTGGGCGCGCCCGTATTAAAAGCCTGGAAATATCCTTTACCAGGTGATAAACAGATTGCAACCATCAGAAGGGTGATTATTGATGTAGAAAATCCAAAAGTAATTTCGCTTAATATTCCTGCAGATCCACACCGTGCAACGTTGAGCGATGATATTTCGAGCAGCGGTACTTTTGACGATATCGATTGGAAAGCTGATGGCTCGGAAGTAGCCTTTCTATCCACTTCCCGCGATCATAAAAACGAAAAATTCCGTATTGCCAATGCTACAACTGGTGCAGTGAGGGAAGTTTTCGAAGAAACAGTGAAAACACAGTTCGAATCGGGTCAGGGTGCCATTAACTGGCGTTATCTTCCTGCCTCAAAAGAAATTATCTGGTATTCGGAAAGAGATAACTGGGGACATTTGTATTTATACGATTCCAGTAATGGAAAATTGAAAAACCAGATCACCAAAGGTGATTTTGTGGTTTCGCGTTTAGTTAAAGTGGACGAAAAAGCACGTACACTTTATTTCTTCGCCAATGGACGCGAAAAAGGTAATCCTTATTTCAGTTACCTGTATAAAATTGGGTTCGACGGTAAAAACTTAACCCTTTTAACACCAGAAGCTGGCAATCACCAGGTAGTATTTTCACCATCTTTCAACTATTTTGTTGATAGTTACTCGCAGCCAGATGTACCGGCAGTTACCGTATTAAGGAGCATTGATGGAAAACTGATCAATACTTTAGAAAAAACAGATGTTTCGAGATTAACTGCTACAGGTTGGAAAGCTCCGGCTCCGGTTTCGCTTAAAGCTAAAGATGGTAAAACCGATATTTATGGATTGGTTTTTACGCCAACAAAAATGGATGCCAACCAGAAATATCCCGTTATCGATTATATTTATCCAGGTCCGCAAGGTGGTAGCGTAGGCAGCTGGGCATTCGCAGCTTCACGTGGCGATAACCAGGCCCTGGCCGAGCTGGGTTTTATCGTTGTAGTAATAGAAGGAACAAGTAACCCCGACCGTTCTAAAAGTTTCCACGACATGAGCTACGGTAATATGGCAGAGAACACCTTGCCCGATCAGATTGCAGCCATCAGACAGCTTTCTGCAAAATATCCTATTGATACTACAAAAGTAGGCATCTGGGGTCATTCTGGTGGTGGTTTTGCTACGGCTGCGGCCATGTTCCGTTATCCCGATTTCTTTAAAGTGGGTATTTCTGAATCAGGAAACCACGACAACAGAAATTACGAGGATGATTGGGGCGAACGCTATAACGGCCTGGTAGAAAATTCAGATTACGAAGCTCAGGCTAACCAGAATTATGCTAAAAACTTAAAAGGCAAACTGATGCTGGTTCACGGATTGATGGATGATAACGTGCCGCCATACAATACACTATTGGTCGTAGAAGCGCTTGAGAAAGCAAACAAATCATTCGATTTGGTTATTTTTCCAAACAGTGCCCATGGTTACGGTGCTTACTCACCTTATATGATGCGCCGTCGTTGGGATTACTTTGTACAAAACCTTTTAGGTGCAGAACCACCTAAAGATTACCAGATGAAAGGTCCAATAGCAAGATAATATTAAAAGAGCAACTATAACTGGTTGCTCTTTTTGTATATTGTGTTAAACAATGCCCCTTCTTGGTGGTTTATTTTTTAAATAATTAATCATGGGAAAAACCAGAGATCAAAATAACGTTATCATTACCGGTACTACAGGAATGGTTGGTGAAGGCGTATTAATGCAGTGCTTAAATAGTTCCGAAATTAATAGTGTTTTAGTGATTAACCGTAAACCTTGTGGTTACACCCATCCAAAGCTGAAAGAGATTATTCATTCCGATTTTTTCGATTTTTCTAGGATAGAAAGTCAATTAAAGGGGTATAATGCCTGTTTCTTCTGTTTAGGGATTACCTCAGTAGGCGTTGATCAGGATACCTATTACAAAATGACCTATACACTCACTATGCATGTAGCGCAAACACTGAGCAAACTCAATAGCGATATGACTTTTTGTTATGTTTCTGGTGGAGGGACCAATGAGCATGGCCGTTTGAAATGGGCACAGGTAAAAGGCAAAACGGAAAGCGACTTAACAAAGCTACCTTTTGAGCAGGTTTTTAATTTCCGTCCTGGTTTTATTAAACCATTGCCGGGGCAGAAATATGCGCATAAATTCTATAAGTACATCAACTGGCTATTTCCGGTTGGTAGGGCCATTTACCCAAGTGGTTTCTGTACCATGGCCGAGCTGGGCCAGGCGATGATCAATACCTTAAGCCATAATGATGAAAGGCGAACTTTGGAAGGGAAAGACATCATCGCTTTAGCTAAAGAATAAGCTCAGGTACCACATGGGTACCCGAGCTCATCTTCAGCTGGTTTAAGGATTTGGTTTTAGGTTAATTGATTATTTTGGGTTTAATATAAGGCAGCTGTTGCGTCTTTATCTTTTTGGGATAATACAGTAGCACCCGAACCACACTGACCACCATTCATAATCGATGATGCATCGGTTCCGGTTACGCCAGGTACATTTGTTGCGCTTGATTCGCCAATCGCAGCCCAGTTGGTGTGTCTGAATGAGATACAGTGACCAAACTCATGGCAAATTGTTCTGGCACGTTGTGCAAATGAGTTACCAGCAATATAACTTTTGTTAATTTTTACCAGAGCACCTGCACTTCCACCTGATGGGAATTGTCCCTGACCGCAAACACCAGATCCCAAGTTTTCATCTTTGATCAGAATGTCATAAGGTGCTGTAGTTACAACACTAAAGCGCAAAGTAGAATTTGGAACAGCATTCCATTGGGCAATGGCATTGTTGATCTCGCTGCTCATTGATGTCATAGATGCATCTACAAAAATCCTGATATTCAGCTTTTTAGTAGCGTTTACAATACTTCCGGTATAGTACTGTTCGGTTCTTGGTCCCGCCGAGCTGGCTGGGATTTCCATGTTTTTAGGGAATATAATATCTTCCTCAACGATATATTCATTTCCATTGTCGACAATGCTCGACTCAGGGAAGCCCAGATTTTTAATGTGCTGTAAAACCTTATCGGCATTTTTTACAATTTCCTGTGGTTCTGTTACTGTTGATTCCTGGTTTTTTTTACAGGCTGCAAATACGACTGCAACCATCGCAACGATAGCGATTCTTTTTAGATTTTTTTTCATGGTTAGTTTAGGTTAGTTAATCCTTAAGAGCTGATGAAACAAATGTAACAGAACGTGTTACATAAATTTTGGCCTATTCCTGAATTTTACACGAAAACTTAATTAGTGTTTGTTGTAATGTTTTAAAGTTGTATTTGTATTTAAAAATTTACATCAACAGTCTGTTTTAAAGGTTGTGTTTGAGTTGGAATGGAGTTTTAGATGTGCTTTTTGCGGTGATAAGCGGAATAAAAAAGCTTATAAAAAAATATTTCAAGTTTAATTTTTACGCTGCCATAGGGTTGTCAGTGCGTAGTATTTTCTTTGTATAACTAAAACAAAAAACATGGTACAGGAACAATTATTCGCAGAAACAATGGAAGAAACTTCCCTTGTGTATTTAATGAAAAACTATGCTAACTATAATTTCTGGGCAAATTTGACCTTGATAAACTGGTTGAAAAAACATCCGGAACCATTATTAGAGCAAGAAGTGTTATCTAGTTTTAAAAGTGTTAAGTTAACCCTTGCCCATATTTTACAAACGCAGGAATATTGGTATTCTATCCTTACTAAAACCGAATTTGAGTTTAGGGAATTCAATAGTTTAACAGAAGTTTTTAATGCATTACTAAAACAGTCAGAAAACCTTGCCGTTTATGTTACAGCAATAGGTGAAGATAAATTTAATGAAAAAACAGCAATACAGAGCCCTTGGTTTAGTTGCGATTTTCAGAATTTTGAATACATACTGCAGGTTTTTAATCATAGTACTTATCACAGGGGGCAGATTATTACCATTTGCCACAACTTGGGAATTACCGGTGCACCAATGACAGATTATAATTTCTATAATGTAATGGCGAAATAGGAATTATTTTATTTATTTAGTAGCATAAAACACTAAATAAAAACGCTATGAATTTAATGTTAGGGGCAATAACCCTTTTTGCCGGTGATTATGCGCCGGTAGGATTTGCGAAATGTGATGGCTCGCTGCTATCTATTACTAAAAATGTACAGTTATTTTCTATCCTCAAAACAAGCTATGGCGGCGATGGCAGATCGAATTTTGCCTTGCCTAAACTTCCGTCAGTAGAGGGTGCAATATATATCATTGCTACAGAGGGCTATTACCCTGGACATCCCGCGGATTAGAAATTTATGATCAACAAAAAAAGGTGATGATCTTTCAAGATCATCACCTTTTTTTATTTCTTATTATCGTGCTTCCGTTGATTGTCCTTGTTCGAAGTCTGATCAGATCGTTGTCCGCCACCGTTGGTAATACCCTGGATTTTTTTATCCGTTTTAACATCATGATTTGCGCGATCTGCTATTGAACTACCCTGAACCGTTGGATTGTTTTTTGGTGTGCCTGTATTTTTCATAACTATAAAATTTAGTGAATAATATTGCAGAGCGCTACATTAACAACCAATGGGTGACTTGATATGTTTTGATTTTTTCAAAGTCGTTCGTGATGCAGTTGCAATAACCCATAAAAGTCTTCTCGAAATGGCAATTTGACTATGAACTATCACCCATTAACCAATGGCTAATGAACCAATGAACCCTCTAATACAACAAAAATATAGTAGGTTGTTTATGCAGGTCTATTTCTTCTTTGCGCCAGTTATAAACACTTTGCGTTTTAATAAATTCATTTTCGGCGGTAAGGTTACTTGCTACACAAACCTGCGTGTTTGGTTTGCAGCTTTTTAATACCTCTTCAAAAAGCTGGTTATTACGGAATGGGGTTTCGATAAAAATCTGCGTTTGTTTATAACGGCTGGCCGATAAATCCAGATCTTTAATCCTTTTGGTGCGCTGTTCCTTGTCGATAGGTAAATATCCCCAAAAGGCAAAACTCTGTCCGTTAAAGCCTGAGGCCATTAAAGCTAACAAAATGGAGCTTGGCCCTACCAATGGAACTACTTTAATACCGCGTTTATGTGCTTCGGCAACAATATCGGCTCCCGGATCGGCAATGCCCGGGCAACCGGCCTCGCTCATTAAACCTACATCTTTTCCGGCATTAAGCTCAACAAAAAACTGACCTAAATCGGTGCGGTTATGTTTGCCATAATCGTGTACAATTAAATCTTTCTGAGGCGTTTTTAATCCAGCCTCCTTTAAAAACCGGCGGGCAGTTTTACTATTTTCTACAATGTAAGTATCAATCTGGTTAATGGTATCAACCAAATAAGGAGTAAACGTTTTGTGTGCTACCTCTTCTGCCAATGGTACGGGAATAAGGTATAAAGTGCCTTTTTGCATGCTACAAAAATACTTACAATAAATAGAATTTAAGTTCTAAAGTTTACGGTACTCACAATATAATCTCTTTTATAAGCAAAGGTGTAGCAAATTTTATTTCTAACTGACTAATTTTCTGCACAATTAAACTTCACTTAAAACGTTAAATATTAGTTAAATATGCCCTGCAACGCAATATTTGAAGGAAAACGCTAAAACTATGCTTGCATATTAAACCTTCTATAATTTTGGTTCTCTAATTGATACACACACATTAGGTTATTAAAATAAACACACAAATGAAAACACTGAAATCTACGGCACTTGTGCTGGGGCTCTTTGCGCTCCTTGCCGGAACCACAACCCTTGTCAGGGCACAAGACTATCAAAACGATTACCAGGATGATGGTTACAGTACTGGCAATATCTCTTTACAGACTTTTTACGATGAACTTTCGCCTTATGGTACCTGGATTCAGGATCCACAATATGGTTATGTTTGGCGTCCGGATGTAGATCAAAGTGATTTCCGTCCATATTATACAAACGGACGTTGGGCTATGACCGAATACGGCAATACCTGGGTTTCCAATTACGATTGGGGCTGGGCACCTTTCCACTATGGCCGTTGGGTAATTAACAGTTACAGGCAATGGATCTGGTTACCTGATACCAGTTGGGGACCAGCCTGGGTAGATTGGAGAAGTGGTGATGGTTATTACGGATGGGCACCGATGGCACCAAGTATCAGTATTAATTTAAGCTTTGGCCGCCGTTATACTGTACCAGAATTCTGCTGGAACTTTATTCCACAGCGTAGTATTTATATCAATACTTTTCCTAGATACGATTACGGTCGCAATAATGTATATATCCGCAATACCACCATCATCAATAATACTTATGTATACAACAGAAGAAATTATTATGGCGGGCCAAGGATTGAAGATATCAGACGTGCAACCAATAGAGACGTAACTGTTTACCGTTATGCACAAAGTTCAAGACCGGGCGCTAGCAGGGTTGGTGGCAGAGAGGTTTCTATTTACAGGCCAAGACCAGAACGTAATGCAGTAGATAACCGCAGTGCTGCACCAAGAAGATTTGAACAGGGCAATGCTGGTATTAGCAGAAACGGAAGAAACGAAGGTTATACCAACCGCGATCAAAGAGGCGGAAATCCAGGTAATAACGATAACCGTTTTGGATCAAGAGATAACCGTACCTCTACACAACCAGATAGAAATAATGGCACTGCAGGCAGAGATAATAATAATCAGCCTAATAACAGGGGCGAGGTTTATAACAGGGATGCAAATGGCCGTATTAGCCGTGGAGGTACCAACGGTATCGATAATGGAAACAGACAGGATAATGCAAACCGTGGTCAGGATCAGCAACGTTTGGAGCAGATGAGACAGCAGCGTAATCAGGACCGCATGAGTGCCGATCAGCAACGTACACAACGTGATGTTCAGCCACAGCAACGCGGTCAGGATGATCAGCAACGTGCAGCTCAAATGGAGCAACAGAGGGCTCAACGTAACGAGCAGATGCAACAACAGCGTGCTCAACAAGCTCAAGGACAACAACAAGAAAGGGTTCAACGCGATGCCCAAGCCCAACAACAACGTAATGAGCAGATGCAGCAACAACGTGCACAACAAGCGCAGCAGCAACAGCAGGAAAGATCTCAACGCGATGCCCAAGCCCAACAACAGCGTAATGAGCAAATGCAGCAGCAACGTGCGCAACAGGCACAGCAGCAACAACAGGAAAGATCTCAACGCGATGCTCAGGCCCAACAACAAAGGGCTCAGCAACAACAACAGCAGCAAGAAAGGGCTCAACGCGATGCTCAAGCTCAACAACAAAGACAAGAACAAAGAAGATCTGAAGCTCCGCCACAACAAAGAGGTGGCGGTGAAAGCGGAAGACCATCAAGAGGTGGTAGAGGATAAAATGAAAAGTCCCGATGAAAATCGGGACTTTTTTATTGATGAGTATTTCTAAGGTGGTTATAACAAAAAGCCGTCTTAGTATTTTTTAACCATTTCATTTTATATTGAGCACCTGAGTCACATTATATCATTAAAGTACGATCTTCATTCTTAGAGTACAGCGCAATGGAGGGATTTATATAAGTTAATTTCGATATTTAGATTTCTCGGCTACGTTGCACTCCGCTCGAAATGACGTAACTAAGCTTGCCCCGCCGCTGCATGCAAATTACTCAAATCACTCCCCCTAAAAGTGCTTTCGGCATTTGGGTGTAGGTTTGCGGGATCGAGTAAAAAAGTGCTGATCCCCAGTTCCAGTCCGAATTTAATTTCCGATTCGGCATCATCGCCTATAATTAAAATATCTTCTTTGTTAAGGTGGTGCTGATCGATCAACTGTTCAAAAGTTTTCTTTTTATTTGTGGTAGAAACATCCACTACATGTATTTCCTCAAAATCATCGGCAATGCCCAGCATTTTTACTTTTGATTGCTGCTGTTTAGGAAAACCCGCCGTTACAATAAATTTGCGACCTGTCAGGCTTTTGATATAGTGATAATCTTCGCTTGGTTTTAATGGTTTGGTTACTTCCCTATTGTGCAGGTACGAAATCACCTCGGGCATTACTGGTTCCCTAAAGCCATATTTTTTTGCCACTTTTAAAAAAGGCGTTTTCAACATATCCTGTTTGGCGAACTGAAAATCTTCATCACTGATCCCTAAATCCAGACTTTCCAAAAAACGGTATAATTCGCCCATCAACTGTTCTTCATTCGGTTTAGTAAAATAAATGGTATTGTCCAGATCTATAAAAAATATGCGCTTCATTGTGGATTGGTTTTTGTAAGATGAAAAAAATAAAACACCTGTGGATTAAATATGTTTAATAAGTAAATCACTAAGATCATGAAAAAAGAGACAAAAATTATAGTAGGCGTATTAGCCGGAGCAGCACTTGGTGCAACCATCGCATTGGCGTTATCATCAGATTCGACCAGCGATCTTAAAAGCAAGGTATCAGATTTTTTTGCGGATCTTTTAGATGCTTCGAAGGATAAATTAGCAGGATTGGCAGAGAAAGCCACAAGCGTTGCGGATAAGGTTAAAGATAAAGTAGCAGAAATAAATGCCTAAAGAATTGGAAGTGCCGGAAATATCCGGCATTTTTATTCTATATATTTTCTAACCACCATCTTGATGAACATTGCTTTTCATGGTGCCGCCCGTACCGTTACGGGGAGTAAGCACCTTATTACATTAAAAAACGGTATCCAGATATTATTAGATTGTGGCTTATTTCAGGGGATGGGCCACGTTACCGATAAATTAAACGATTATTTTGGTTTCGACGCCAAAAAAGTTACCTACCTCGTTTTATCCCACGCACATATTGATCATTGCGGTTTATTGCCCAAATTGGTTGCAGAAGGTTTCGGAGGCAAAATTTTTTGTACTTCGGCAACCATGGACCTTGCCCGTATCTTGATGATGGATTCTGCAAAAATCCAGATGCAGGATGCTGAATATGCAAACCGCCACCTCCGCCATGGCGAAGAAATGGAAGAAGCGCTTTATACTGAAGAAGATGTTATCAAAACACTTAGTCTGATGAAAATCGTGGAGTATGAGGAAGATTTTGAAATTGAGCCGGGGATACTCCTAAAATTGACCGATGCCGGTCATATTTTGGGTAGTGCTGCAGTTCACCTTACGATTACCGAAGAAGGCAAACCGACAAGGATTACTTTTTCTGGTGATGTTGGCCGTTATGGAGATCTGCTTTTAAAAAGTCCCCAGCAGTTTGATCAGGCCGATTATATTCTAATGGAATCTACTTATGGCGATTCGCTGCATAAAGACCTCGATCCGATAGAAAACATGCTGTTGGAGATCATCAACAATACCTGTAAAATAAAAAAAGGTAAAGTAATAATTCCCGCATTCGCAGTAGGCCGTACACAGGAACTGCTTTATGCTTTAAACGGATTAGAACTGAAAGGTAAATTACCTGATGTCCCTTATTATGTAGATAGTCCGCTGTCATCAAAAGCGACCGAAATTCTTAAAAACCACCCTGAAGTGTATAATAATGGGGTTAAGGAAACCTTAAAAATAGATCATGATGTGTTCGGTTTTAAGGGGTTGCGTTTTATTGAGAGTGTAGAAGAATCGAAAGCTTTAAATGAAGATCCAAGGCCGTGTGTGATTATTTCGGCATCGGGTATGGCTGAGGCTGGTCGCGTGAAACATCATATCCGTAATAATATCAGTAACCAGAAAAACACGATTTTAATGGTTGGCTATTGTGAGCCTAACTCGCTTGGTGGCAGGTTAATCGCCGGACAAAAAGTAGTAGAAATTTTCCGTGATGAATACGACGTGAAAGCTGAAGTACAATCGATTAAATCGATGAGTGCACATGGCGATTATGAAGATTTACTACACTTTTTATCTTGCCAGGATCCGGCAAAAGTAAAACAGCTGTTTTTGGTTCATGGGGAATACGAAGTACAACAGCATTTCGCCACTAGATTAAAAGATAATGGTTTTAAACATGTAGCCATACCAGAATACCACCAGGTGTTTGAGTTGGAGTAGTTATAATGTTGGTCCGGATTTGTAATCCGGGCCTATGTTCTTCAGATTTTCAATCTTCTTTTATAAGGATTACAAATCCTTAGCTCTTTTAGACGGGATTACAAATCCCGACGAACAGGTTTCAATAACATAGTACAAAGATCTCTCCACTTCGCGTTGCTCCGGTCGAGATGATGACCATTCTATTGAAGTCTGCAGATGCTTCATACCTCAGCATAACAACTTAATTTTGCCCCGGATGATTATCATAACGTTCCATTGTCCATCATACATCTTCCTTTTTCCATTTTCCCTATCTTTGCCCGCATGGATGTTTTTGGTAAAGCGCTAACAGATATTTACAGAACGGGCGAGGCCGATACGCTTTGGCTGCACAATTCTTATGGGGAAGCTGAAGAAATGCCTTTAGAATTTTTCTTCCGCGATGATGAAGATATGCCAGTTTTAGAACTTCAGGCTTTGCACATGTGCAGTGGAAAAGTATTGGATATTGGTGCCGGAGTAGGCAGTCATGCCTTACTTTTACAGGCTTTTAATATTGATGTTACGGCTATCGATATTTCGGAAGCTGCCGTAAATATTATGAAAGACCGTGGTGTAAAAAAAGCATTCGTACAGGATATTTTTACCTATCAGGAGAAATTCGATACCATTATTATGCTCATGAATGGTATTGGCTTAACAGGTACTTTGCCCGGGTTTAAAGATTTTCTGATTAAATTAAAAAACCTCATCAACACCAACGGCCAGGTGATTTTCGATTCTTCGGATATTGCTTATTTATATGAAGATATGCCAAAACCTGAAAATCATTATTATGGTGAAGTATCGTACCAATACGAATACAAAGGCGAAAAGGGCAACTGGTTCAACTGGATTTATATAGATGAAGAAACCATTAAGCGCACGGCACAAGAAACAGGATGGGACGCTGAATTGATTTTTGATGATGGAGAAGATCAGTATTTAGTCAAATTGACTTTAACGCAATAATATTAAAGTCATAAAACTTTTTGTAGCACCGATTTAAATCAACAGGCTCATAAATTTGTTCAATACAAATATGAGCAATACGAAAATTAAACTCAGTGTTTTAGATCAGTCGCCGGTGCGGAAAGGTGTTAACGCCCGTCGTGCCATTGAAGAAACCACTATACTTGCACAAGAAGCCGAAAGATTAGGTTATCACCGTTTTTGGGTTTCCGAGCATCATAATACCACCAGTTTGGCTGGTTCTACTCCTGAAATTTTAATTGCCCATTTGGCAAATCATACTAAAACTTTAAGGATAGGTTCTGGCGGCATTATGCTGCCCAACCACAGTGCATTAAAAGTTGCGGAGAGTTTTCGTTTATTGGAGGTAATGCATCCCAACCGCATTGATCTGGGAATGGGACGTGCACCAGGCACCGACCGGATTACGGCTTCGATGCTCAATCCATCAAATAACTGGAGCGAACAGGATTTTGTAGAGCAGTTGCGCGAGTTACAACATTACCTGCATGATACTTCTGATGGTGGCATCCAGGCAAAAATAAAAGCTATTCCAATTTCTGAAACCGTTCCACAACAATGGTTGCTGAGCAGTAGCGGACAAAGTGCTTTATTTTCAGCACATTTTGGAATGGGCTTTTCTTTTGCACATTTCATTAATCCAGTTGGTGGCCCGCAGGCGGTTCAATATTACAGGGAACATTTTAAACCTTCGGTAGATCTGACTAAGCCGGTTGAAAATGTTGCACTACATATTTTCTGTTCTGAAGATGAAGAAAAAGTGAAACAACAGGAAGCTTTAATGAGCTACCGATTTTTGCAGTTGGCAAAAGGTAAAGGATTGCCTGCCGTTGGCTGGGATGATATCAAAGGGATAAGTTATACCGAGGCAGAATTGGAGCAGATTAAAGCCAATAAACAACGGATGATTTATGGTACACCAGCTGTAATTAAAGCTCGCCTTACTCAATTAGCGGTAGAATATGATGTAGATGAATTGATGGCCGTTACCATTACGGAGCATTTTGAAGATCGGGTAAGGTCGTATGAATTACTAGCGGAAATGTTTGTATAAAAGTGGCCTGTGGAGACACAGACCACCGAGTCAAGCGAATTAATGCAGATCGTTATAATTAATAATTTTTACCGCTGGATTTTTGGCCAGAATTTCTTCCATCCATTTGCGGTGCGAGGCGCCAACACCCACAATAACCCTTTTAGCATTTTTCGCTTTTGCCTGCTCAATGATGTTTTTGCACATGCCCTCATTTCTTAATGTCCATTGGGCGATCATTGCTTTTACTGATTCGGTGGGGAAGCCCGCATAACCATAAAAGTGAGTGCCCCCATAAAAATTCCAGGCTTCATCCAGCACACCATATTTTACGGTATTCATGCCAGCGTATTGATCGGCATTAAAAACTTTCGATTCTTCTTCGCTATAACTCCAATAGGTTTCTATGGCTTTAACGGTTGCTGCTTCTGCTGAGGTACTATCTGCCTTGGCTTTATTGATCATGATTTTGTTTAGAGAATCTGTTTTGGCCCAGGCCGCGCTCCAGGGTTTATCATAAGTTTGGCAATCCATGTTGTAAATACGATCTTGTTTTAACTGATAAATAAGCGGGAAATAAATTTTACTGTATTCGCTAGCTGTTCGGTATAAACCTGCTTTTTTTAAAGAATCTATATTCCCGAACATTTTTGCATACTCAACCCGTTCTTCTTTGCCGAAACTGTTTTTCATGTAATTTTCGAGTACGAAGATCTGATACTCCGAATTTCCTCTGTCCCAGTTTTTAGCAAAGTTAACCGCTAAATCCATTCGGGTTTTATGATAGTAAGCAAAAGATGAAAGTGCTTTCTGGTCTTTTTTGATCTGCGAAACAATATTTTTTGGCGTTTGCGGATTTAATTTTTCGATGTAATCGTGGCCTTTTTTAAAGACTTTCACCGCCCAGTTGTTTTCTTCAAGTTTAGCGTAATCAGACACTGGTAAATATTCGCCAAAAACCATGTCAGGCTTAAAGTTTTTTAGTTTATCAATTATAGGCTGAAAATCCTGAGCAGATTTAGCATTATTATGACTAGAGCCGACAATTACAATTTCGATCTGGTTTTGAGCATTCGATTTAAACGCAATTGCGTTTAACAATAAGAATGCAAGGCTAAGTTTTTGTATAGTTTTCATCATTGTTTCGTTTTCTTGATTCAAAAATGAGCATATGCACTTGCCCGCTATATTTAATTATCCCAATGGCTGATTATATTATCCCAATCTGGTAAAAAAGAAAATTAAAGGTTGGTAAGTTAGAATTAAAGGTTTGGATAGTGGTTTCAGGTTTTGATCCTAAAAATTAAGCTATTCCATCAGTTTTTGGTTGAAGCCAACAATTAGTTTGAAGAGATCTTTGTATTTGGTAAGCGGTAAAGTTTCAGGTTTATCAAATACATCGTGGTAGGCCGATGGACCACCCTGGGTGTAGATAAAAAAAGCAGGAACTCCTTTTTCGGTAAAGAAATAATGATCGCTGTTGGCTGCCTTTCCCCTCGAATTGATTTTTGAAATATAGTGGTATTGGTTATTAATATGATTAAGCAGTGCAAATGCTCCTGGATAAACAGATGCATTAACTACAGTCATTCCGGCTTCACCTGTACCAACCAGATCGAGGTTAAGGAGGAATTTAATTTTGCTTAAGGGAACCAACGGATTTTCAACAAAATACCTTGATCCCAAAAGGCCCGCCTCTTCAGCTGCAAAACAGATAAAACCAATGGAGCAAGGCTGTGGATGGGCGGCATAATATTTGGCTAAACTTAATAAAGTGGCTACACCTGCGGCATTATCGTTAGCGCCGGGGAAAAAGGTTTCAGCACCCATTCCGCCCAAATGATCGTAATGTGCCGTAATCATTAAAAGTGAATCGGGATATTTTGTTCCTTTAATTAACCCACAGATATTGGCCGCCTGGAAATCAGGAATGAACTTGTTTTCGATATCAACATTAATCTCTTTTGGTATGGTAGTAAAATACTTTTTGTTAATCTGGATGGTTGTTGTCTCGCCAACTTCTGTAGCTACCGACCAGGTTAATTTATCTTTTAAGGAGATATTTAAGGAAGGAGAGGCCTGGTAATTAAGGCTGTCAATTTGAGTTAAATTGGCTTTCTGTTTAATGCCAGGGCTTTCATTATTAACGATGAAAGCTTTGCCGGGCACAAGTTTTTGTCCATTAATGCTAACCATCATTTTTCCCGGGAAGGTATTTACAGGAAAAGAAAAACCTTGTTTGTATTGAGTACCCATTGGTAATAAGCCGATTTTCTGGTAAGCATCAGCAATATAATCGGCCGCTTTTTTCATGCCCTCTTTAGTGTAGCCCCTGCCCCAAAAAGCTTTTGAAGTTAGTGTGTTTATTACATTCCGGGTATAAATAGAATCCTGCGCGAAACTGTTGACTGCACAAAACAGAAAGATGAAGAAACTGAATTTTTTCATGCCGGAATTTAGTAAAATAAAGTAATTGTTGGTTGGGATTTGTAATACTTGCCTAGAGGTATCGTCATTTCGACTGAAGCTCTCCGATTTTTCATCGGTAGCGGAATGGAGAAATCTTTAAACTTTTAGGTAACCATAATTCAAAGATTTCTCCACTTCGCGTTGCTCCGGTCGAGATGACGATCTTTCTATTAAAATCGGTCAATGGTACAGGTTAGAATTTTTCAAATACATCGGAGAGTTGATGACAGATTTGTGGCTTTGTCAGTATTTTGTATCCACAAGATAGGACTTTTCTGGAAACTCAAATTGACAAATGCGGATAGAATTTATAACTAATAAAAAAATGGTTGATGTTTAACAGCTCCTGCCATTAATCCACCAACCATTATCTATAAATTAATATTTTTTTACTTTACAAGATAAGGCTGTAAAGCTGTTTTTATTTTTTCTTTGTTCTGTGCTGCCGTCCATTTTTCTTTGATAGACTGATCACCTAAGCTAAAAAGTGTTTCATAAAGCAATTTACCGTTTGCCATGGTTTGTACTTTGAAGGTATTTTGAGATCCGATAATATCGGCCCAAACGCCACGAACATCTGCCCAGTAAGATTTTTGGCTTGCCCACCATTTTTGCGCATTGGCAAAGGTTTTAGGATCTATTTTGGTAAATTCCTCATAACCTTTTTCAACTGCCAATAACTTATCGCCACTGGCCGAGCGCACAATTTTTTTATTGTCCTGTTCAAACATCCAGCCATCTTTGGTAATGGTAATCCTGCTGCCACGGTTTAATACATTGTAATCTTTACGCACGGTCGATTCTCTTCTTGGTAAGGGAGAATCGGTTTCGCTCTGCCAGGCGTCATGACCGCCAACGTGGCTCCAGGTGCCATAACCCTGGTAACGTGGACTATCATCTACCTGATAAACTTTCTGCGTCCATTTACCTTTCACATCAGCAGGAGTTAAATTTCCTTTTTTCCATGCATTAGCTTCGGTATAAAGCATAATGTCGGTATCTTCATAAGTCCAGTCCTGGCGCCAGTGTTTAATTACCGTAGTATCATTAATGGCCAGCATGTGCTGGATCACGATTCTTTTAGGCTCATCAACAATAATTTCTGCCCACTCATTGCCATGGCTTTCGTAAGGTTTGCTGAATTTGTAATTTGGATCGGGTGCAGTCACTTCGCCATAATTGAAATTCACTTCGTAGAAACCCGCTAAAGATTTAATGGCCTTTCTATCTTTTTCCAATTTTTCTTCCGGAGAATCTACTTTTGTTTGTGCGCTAGTATTAAGGGTGATTAAACTGGTTAACACTAAAATTACGTTCAAAAACTTCATTTTTATTATTAATTAGGTTGTGGTTAATTTTCCGCCGCTGCGGGATTTTTCTTCTTTTTCTTTTTGCCCCACCAGATGATAAAGCCGGTAATGGGTAAACTTGCTGCAATAAGGCTTGCAAAAAAGGCCATAATTTTACCTGGTAGCCCCAAAATAGCGCCAACATGGATATCGTAATTCATGCCGATAAGCGCTTCACCTGCATTTTTGTCGCTTTGGTTTTTACGTGCCAATAATTTACCCGTATACTGATCGAATAGCAATACATCGAAATTCCAATAGGTTTCTTTGCCTTTGTAGCCTGTTGCATAAATGGTTGCTGTACCACCTTCGGCTGGCGACATCCCGATACGGTCTGCATTTTTAAACGTCTTTTGCGCGGTTTCGAAGGCAACATCAAAAGGAATGGCTGTAACCGTTTTGGTCGAATCTGATTTGGCAACTATTTCTTTGGGAGGCGAAGTACTACCCGAAGCCACTACATATATTGTATTCTGGAACCATTGAAAGGCCCACACCAGGCCAGTTAGCGCCAGCATCAGACAAATAATCATTACATAAAAGCCCAGTACATTGTGCATATCGTAATTGATGCGCTTAAATTTGGCCTTCCATTTGATTTTGAAACTTTTATCAAAGTTTGATTTTTTGAGGTTTTTAGGCCACCACATCACCATACCCGAGATTAACAGAAAAACAAAAATGATGGTGCTCCAACCGATAATCTGCTGCCCGATGGGGTGGTTAATGAGAAAACTCCAGTGCAGCATTTTAATGATGCCAAAGAATTCATATTTATAATCGGATACCAGGGTAACCTTGCCCGTGTATGGATTGATGAGTACGAGGTCGTAATAATCTATCGAATCGAAATACCAGAATGCTTTAGGGTCGCCAGGTTTATAAGTGCCAAACTCCCAGGCGCGATCGGCTTGTGCATAGCTCGACATGAAAGTAACTTTTTTCTTTCCGCCCAAAGCTTTTTCAGCTGTTGCTTTTAATATGCTTAAAGGAATTGTTTTTTTATTCGCCGGTACTTCAACAAAAAATTCTTTTCTATGGATAAACTCGGTGATTTCTTTCTGAAAGGCAAAAATACAGCCGGTAATGCCTAAATGAAAAACCACAAGACCTGATGCTATGCCTAGCCACAGGTGCAGCCAATCGCTGATTCTTCTTATCCGCGATTTCTTTGTTTTTTTCTGTATAGGTTTTGCTGGCGACATTAAGCTTTATTTAATAAAAGAACCAATTGGCCGTTTTGGCTGCCAATTGGTTGAAAATTTTGAGTTAATCCGGTTATTTAACTTCGGTAGTGTAAGTTACCAAATGCCAGGTTTTTTCGTAATCCTGTCCGTTTAATTTGCCCGGTGTTTTATCTTCGGTAAAGGCTTCAAGAAAGTAATTTCCTTTTGTAGCTGGTTTGAAGGTAAATTTACCCTGTGCATCAGTTTCGGTAGGCTGGCCTTTTTTATCAGGACCAACAAGGGTTAATTTTTGATTTGCAAAAGGTGTTTTGTTATAAATAACCTCATGAACTGCCGTTTCGCCAACTTTTAAAGTGTGCTTATCTGGTCTGATGGTTAAAGCCGCATCAGCAGGAAAAATTTTGTTTATTTTTAAGTTACCAACAGCAACATCTGCAAAGGCATAATATTCGATTTTTGCTTTCTCGTAAATTGCCGCTACCTCGTGCACCACAGAAACTTTATAAGTTCCGTCCTGATCTGGCGTAAAACTGGCTTTGTAAAAAAGTACATCCGGCGAAGTTGTTAAAACTTTGGTAGTGCCGTTAGGCGCAGTTAAAACCAATTTGAAATCTTTCAGGTTGCTGAACCATTTTGCTGCAGTATCTGGCTCGTTGCTTTCATATTCTCCAAAAAATACTTTTACATCCTGTGGCTGTCCTTTTTTGCCTGTTGCCGATGTTTCTATCCATAAAGCATGTGAAAATACATTCGAGATGCTAAAGACAAGGAATAATGCTAATAATGAGATTTTAGTTTTCATGTTTTCGGTTTTTAATCAGGAGCAGCTGATCTGATCCAGTTGCTCCTGATGGGGTTAATTAAAATTTATAAGCAATGCTTAATCTATAGTTTCTTGGCGCTTCTGCCTGGTAATAGTAGGCGTTTAAGTATTGGTAATACGATCCGCTGAACAGGTACTTATCTAAAATGTTAAATGCGTTGGCTGTTATTTTAAACTTCGGCTGTTCATAAAATATGCCCCCATCCAGTTTAAAATAATTAGGCAGTTTCTGTAAACCAATACTCCAGGTGTCGGTTGCACGTCCGGCCAGGTGGGTAAAACCTGCTGAAATACCAGAACCTTTAAGTGCACCGTTCTGCAGCGTATAGGTTAACCAGGCATTTGATACGTGTTTGGCAAAACCTGGAATAATATCGCCAACATTTATACCCGCTACACCAGGTGTTACTTTGGTTACTTTTGTATCGGTATAGGCATAATTGGCAATCAGGGTTAAACCTTCCACAATTTTGCCCCTTAAATCGAATTCGATACCCTGTGCTCTTTTTTCGCCCAGAACAACACTAAAGTTTTCTTTTATCTGTTTTGTAGGGTCGTTAGGGAAATTCGGATCCTGAATAAATGCATTATTTGGATCTGTGGTCAGTTCGTTCTGTTTGGTTATCCTGTAAGCCGATAGGGTAGTGTTCCAACGGCCGCCAAACCAGTCTTTTTTAATGCCAATTTCCTTGTTGTTTCCGGTAATGGGTTTCGGTGTGGCACCGCTGCGCAATAAGCCCGATTGAGGGGTAAAAGCTTCATCGTAAACTGCGTAAACTGACATGCTTTTATCAACCGATACGCTTAAACCAACCCTTGGGGTAATGTGTTTAGCCTTATCTGGTGCGCCGCCCCATGCCGACTGACTTACGTAAGTATAACGGCCAGCCAATGTTAAACGCACAATGTTATTGAAAAAGCCCAGTTCATCCTGGATATAACCGCTCAGGTATTTAGAATCCATTAAACCTCCGGCTGCAACAGCTCTTTGCGCTAGTGGCGTGGCGCGGTCGAAGTCTGGAAATCCATTGGTTGGGAAGCTATAATCAGGATTATTAGGGTTGAAAGGAGAAGTTGGAAGATCCAGATCGTGCGATTGACCCCAATCTGCCATATAGTTTTTCTTTCCTCCATCAAAACCGGCTAAAATGCGGTGGTTAATGCCGAAAGTTTTGGCCTGGCCATTGATGAATAACTGTGCCAGTTTCATGCTGCTCTCTGCATCCCAGATCCCTACATTTCTGATTAAAGTACCATTTGCATTTACAGCCGATGGCCACGAACTGTATCCATTTTGCAGGTATTTAAAATATGCCGCCTGTGCCGTTAATTTCCAGTTATCGCTAAAATTATGCTGTAAGTTTAAGAATAAGCTATGATCGTTCATTCTGGTTGGTGGAAGTCCGGGTTGGGTCATGGTTAACTCCCTCGGATAAGTGGCATAACCCGCAGGCGAAAAAATATAATACGAACCTACTTCAGTCATTTTTGCATTCTGCAAGGTATATTCGGCAGTGAATTTGGTGCGGTCTGATATCTGGTAACTTAGTACTGGTGCAAAGGTATACCTGTCGTTTTTTTCATAAGGCCTAAAAGAACCTTTGCTTTGCATTGCGGCATTTAAGCGAAACAATAATTTGCCATCGGCAGTAAGTTTACGGTCGAAATCTACAGTTGTTCTATAAAGATCATAACTTCCCAGGGTAAAAGAAACTTCGCCTTTGTTAAATCCCGTAGGCTTTTTGGTTACCACATTGTACATGCCGCTCGGATCGCCATTGCCCAGCATAAAACCCGCGGGTCCTTTTACAAACTCGATATGATCTACAATGCTCATGTCTTCAGTTAGTGGCCCCCAGTAAGAAGATACCACATTAAAACCGTTGCGCATGGCCTGAATCTGCGAACCGCGCATGGTAATGTTGGTGTACATATCACCCCAGTGTTCCAAACGTACGGCACCGCTTACATTTCTGATCAGGCCATCGCTCATGCTGATGATCTGCTGATCTTTGATTACCTGGTCGCTAACAGTCTGTATATTTTGAGGCGCTTCCAGCAATGGCTCATTCAACCTTAACGAAGCCGAAGGAAGACTGATTTTATAACGGCTGTTTTTACCTGCCACAGTAACTTCTTCCAGTACCTGATCGTTTTCTTTCAATGTAAAATCTACCACAAGGTTTTGACCGGCAGTAATGGTGATGCTTTTTTCTGATGGATCAATCCCCACAGCCGATGCTTTAATGGTATAGGTGCCAGCCTTAACCCTGTTGATGGTATATAAACCATTTTCATCAGACGTAGTTCCTAAACCTTTACCTTTTAGTCCGATCGAGATAAAAGCTGCAGGTTTTCCATTAGAGGTAGACACTTTACCGTTTATTGTTCCAAATTGTTGTGCAAAAGAAAATAAACTAAAAAGAGAGAGTAAGAACGTTAAACCAATGGTTTTAATTTGATTCATTTTAATATTGATAAGGATTTTTATTAAAATTTGTAAGTAACGCTACCTGTAAAAGTTCTCAAATCCTGTGGGTTCATTGTGCTATAACCTGTCCAGTATTTTTGGTTGGTAAAGTTGTCTACTTTCGCCCCGATCCTGAATTTTGGGTGATCATAAAATACTGATGCATTGAACACTTTGTAAGCTGGTAGGATAAATACATTTTCAGTGGTAGACGTTGGCGTGATGATTAAGTTATTTACAATTCTGTTATCGCTGGCGTAGTTACCACCGGCACCTAAACCAAAACCTCTTAACGAACCTGCAGCAAATTTGTAACTGATCCATAAGTTTGCTGAGTAAGGTGAAGCCGAATAAGCATCACGTCTTCCTTCAACATCTGCAGAAGCATGTTGCAAGTGGTTATCGTTATAAGCAAAACCAGCAATAATGTTTAAACCGTTAACAGGATTGGCTACAATTTCTGCTTCAATACCTTTACTGATTTTGTTGCCATCCTGAATCTGCGCATTTGGGTTTGATGGATCTCCGTTGTAACCCCTAACCATGTCTTTCACTTTGATATAATAGTAAGATACCGATCCGGTTAGTTTACCATTAAACAGGTTGCTTTTAACACCACCTTCAATCTGATTAGCCTGCTCTGGCTTAAATGCATCACCTTTATAATCTATACCGTTAACATTGTTAAAACCATTTTGGTAATTGGCAAATAGCGACAACTGATCTTTAATCGGTTGAAATACCAGACCGAATTTTGGAGAGAAGGCCGTTTGTTTATAAGCGCCAACTGGTGCAGAGCCCGCACGATCCGAATTACCTTTGTTATCAAAACGATCTACCCTTATGGCAGCTAAAGCAATTAATCTATCTGTTAAATTAATCACATCTGATGCATAAGCGCTGTAAGTATTAGATTTGTAGTTTGATAGGTACTTAGAATAAGGATGTGAAGCATAAAATGCAGCCAAATTAGTTTCGGTAAAGTTGTTATAGTTGGCACCAGTACCGTTTTTATTAGTTACGTCAAACGAATCAATCGAATAAAAAAATTGATCAGAATTTTGACGTAAATAATCCAAGCCCAAAACAACCCTGTTCTTAATTGAACCTAAGTGAAATGTACCATTAAAGTTCTGTTGTATTTCGTAGTTGTAAAGTTTGCTATTATCGGTTGACTGATCTGCCCTTGATATATATGTTGAACCAGGGCCAGCGCTTGGATTATATAAACTACCCAATAATGGGCTATTGTCTGGAACCAGAAACAAATAAGTACCACGACCATTAGAAAAACTATAACTAGATGAAAAGCTGGTGTGTGATGACCAGTTTTCGTTAAATTTATAATTTGCCTGACCAAAGAAATTTGTACTGTTATATTTTTGTTTCATCGCATCACCGGTGAAGGATTTATCATAAGGGATTCCAGATTGATCAGCCCTGTCAAAACCCAGGTCTTTTACCGGAAAGTAAAAGAAAACGAATGGTTTCAGTGTATTTGTACCATTCGCAATTTCCGCATCAAAAGTAAAATCCAACTTATCATTTACCTTATAAGCTAAACTTGGCGCAACAAAGAAACCCCTGTCGAATACATTTTGCTGGAAAGAGCCTTTGTAATTATAAGAAGCATTTATACGTGCATAAATGTGGTTGGCCTTATCAACCGGGAAATTGAAATCGGTACTTACCCTGTTTAAATCATAGCTACCAGCTGAATAGGTTACCTCTTCGCCCAAACCTTCGAAAGGTTTTTTAGTGATGCGGTTAATTAAACCTCCGTAAGAAGTTAAGGTACTACCAAATAGGGTAGCAGATGGACCTTTAATTACTTCAACGCTTTCAATGTTTGCCGCATCATTACGGCTGGTTACATTACCTGCAATTCCGTTTCTAAGTTTCGATTGAACAATAAAGCCCCTTGATGCATAATATGCACCACCATCTCCGCCACGTCCGGTTGATTCCCACATTTTTTGGATACCTACTGCATTACGCGTCGCATCGTCAACCGAAAAAAGCAGTTGATCGTTAAATGTTTCTTTTGTTATAGTGGTATAAACCTGAGGGTTTTCTAAATTGGTAATTGGCATTTTAGACACATAATCACTCTTTTGAGCACCGTATTTATTGGCTTTGCCCTTATTAATATTGACCTCACTTAGCTGGTTTGAATTTTGGCTGATTACGAAATCAACCGTTTTGTTTTCGCCAACAGTAATCACCACTGGTTTTTCTACTGATTGTATACCAACTGCCGAACCCCTTAAAATGTATGAGCCCGGTTTAACACGTTGAATTTCGAAAAAACCTTTATCGTTGGTTACGTTTCCTAAACCTTTACCTTTTAATCCTACAGAGATATAGGCCGCTGGTTTCCCGTCTGATGTGGTTACAGTACCATTGATGGTAGAAAACTGCTGGGCAAAGGAGAGTAAGCTGAGGAAAGTTAAAAGAAAAGTTAAACTGAAAAGTTTGATTTTAAACATGATAAGATTTATTTGGATTAATTCTAAAGAGCTGCAAAATAACGGGAGAAAATGTTATTATCCAAATTATTTTGAATTATTCTAAATAATAAAATGTTAAATTTTCCTATAACAAAAAAAATCGCCTCCGTTAGGGGGCGATTTCTGAATTCAGTAGCTGAAATCTATATCTCTATTTGAAATTGAATGGATTTGGACAATAAAAAGGCCTTTAAAAGATTTTTAATGCACTTATTTAATCTGGATAGCCTGTAAGCTCAAAGCGCGTTCCGTATCATTTGCAGGTGTTACCAAACCACCAAGTATTACATCGTAATGATAACCGGCCGTAAAAGTGGTGCTGCCCGTTGTAGCCTTAACCGTACCCGATGAAGTTTCTTTTGCATCAAGTGAATAAGTTCCTGCATCTACCGTAACAAAACCGCTTGCATTTTTAAAAGTCTTATTGGTAAATAAAGCAGTGGTGGCGCTGGTTTTAATTAGGTCAAATGCAGCTGCATCAGGTGATAAATTGATGAAACGGATATAAGCTTTATCTGCAGACGGAACAGAAAGGTCATCACCAATGGTATAAATATCCAGTGCTGCAGGTTTATTGATTAAATAAGCAGAATAATAAGTGCTGGCACTTAATGCAACCGTTTTGGTTAATAAACTAGCGGTACTGCTCGCGGTAGTAAATTTTAAGCTGTATGATCCTGCTGCGTAAGAAGTATAAGAAGCAGCACCGCCAAAAGGTAAAGCGGCTGTATTAACCTGGGTGCTGTTAAAGTAAGCATTATAAGTGGCCAAAGAAGGTGAAGTATTAACCACTCTGATATAAGCTATAGTCGGATCGGCGGTTTCTGTCTTTTTGCAAGAAGTAAATGTCGTAAAAGCAACCAGGACAAGTAAAATAAGGGATTTGAAATAAAATGGAGTATAATTCTTCATAGTGTTTTAAAATTTGATTTAATATTTAAGAAACATCAATAAAACGAAAGCTTGATAGCATTCGCTACAGCGATACAAATATTGTGTTTAATCGGCATTTCAGTTTGTTAAATGATGTTAAGCAGATGTTAAAGTTTGAAGTTCATTTTTAACAATGTTAATATTGATGGAGGCTTTAATGATGAAATTGATTATTAATGAAAGAATTCTTAAAGGGAGTATGTTCTCTTAAGCATTAATTAAGTCAGATTAGTTTAAAAAAACAAAAGCTTAACATAAAAAAATCATGATATTATTGTGTAACTCGATTTTTATTTAAACCTTTGCACCTCAATAGAGTTAAAGCCGTTTTAATACGCAAGAAATGATTAAACAATTTTTACATAAACTTTCTGTTTCTACAGCACAAATGGTGTCTGGGAAAGGTTTGTTTATTAATCATTTTCAACCCGTATTTTATTACCCCACAAGCCGGCAAAATTTCACTCCACGTATTTAGTACCTAAACTAAACGTAACGAGGAATTGATCCTCTCTAAAAACCCAATTAACAAGAATACTTATAATTTTTCGTTAGAAAACGAATGGATATTAACGAATTTATAGTGCAGGTTGCACTTCCTGAACATCGTGTATTTGCAGAACAAATTGTAACCGAGATGGCCGAATCTGCTAAAGCACGCGGTACTGGTATCGCAAAACGTTCTCCAGAATATGTTGCAGGCAAAATGGCCGAAGGCAAAGCTGTAATTGCTTTCCACAAGGATGGCTCATGGGCCGGTTTTTGCTATATCGAAACCTGGAGCCACGGACAGTTTGTGGCCAACTCCGGTTTAATTGTATCTCCTGAATTTAGAAAAGCAGGTTTAGCACACGCCATTAAAGAAAAGGTTTTCGAACTTTCGCGAACTTTGTATCCAAAGGCCAAGATTTTTGGTTTAACAACTGGTTTAGCTGTAATGAAGATCAATTCCGATTTGGGTTACGAACCGGTTACTTATTCTGAACTTACCCAGGATGAAGAATTCTGGAAAGGTTGCCAAAGCTGTGTAAACTTCGAGATATTGAAGATGAAGGAACGTAAAAACTGCATGTGCACCGCTATGCTTTATGATCCGGCTACACAAAAACACGATGCAGCCAAAAGGTTTGCCGAAGAATTGCAGAAAAAACCCAAATTATACGAGCGCTTTATGCGCATCAAACAGCGTTTAGTTGTTAAACCGAAGCCAAAAACTGGCTTAAAAGCCCTTTTATTTTTATTTACCTTTTTATTTAAGTAGCATGAAAAAAGTTGTTTTAGCATTTAGCGGAGGCTTAGATACCTCATTTTGTTGTATTTACCTTGCACAGGACCGCGGATTGGAAGTACACTCGGTAATTGTAAATACCGGTGGTTTCTCTGACGAAGAGTTGCAGGAAATTGAGAAAAGAGCTTATGCTTTGGGCGTAAAATCGCATGCTGTGGTCGATGAAACGGAAAGTTATTACGAAGGTTGTATTAAATACCTGGTTTTTGGCAACGTATTAAAAAATGCTACTTACCCATTATCGGTTAGTGCAGAACGTGTAAGTCAGGCAACTGCCATTGCCAATTATGTAAAAAAAATCGGAGCCGATTATGTAGCGCACGGTAGTACCGGAGCTGGTAACGATCAGGTACGTTTTGATATGATCTTCAATATCCTGATCCCGGGAGTGGAAATCATTACCCCGATCAGGGATTTAAAGTTATCACGCGAAGCTGAAATAGAATATTTAGCACAGCATGGTGTTGAATATAGCGCCGAAAAAGCAAGATATTCGATTAATAAAGGTTTATGGGGAACTTCGGTAGGAGGAAAAGAAACTTTAACTTCTCACGAAACTTTACCAGAAAGCGCCTGGCCAACACAGGTTACCGAAACCGAATCGCGTAAAGTAGAATTAACTTTCGAAAAAGGTGAGTTGGTTGCCATTGATGGTGAAAAATTAGCGCCTGTTAGGGCAATCCAGAAATTACAGGCAATTGCTCAACCTTTTGGCATTGGCAGAGATATTCACGTGGGCGACACCATTATCGGTATTAAAGGCCGTGTAGGCTTTGAAGCCGCCGGACCAATAATCATCATTAAAGCACATCATACTTTAGAAAAACATACTTTAACCAAATGGCAGCTGAGCTGGAAAGAACAATTATCATCTTTCTATGGCAACTGGTTGCATGAAGGGCAGTTTCACGATCCGATTATGCGGAATATTGAAGCATTTTTGGCCGATACACAAAAATTTGTGAGTGGTAAAGTATTTGTTGAGCTGTTGCCATATCGTTTCCAGATTATCGGCATTGAATCTAACCACGATTTAATGAGTAATAAATTTGGTAGCTACGGCGAAATGAACAATGCCTGGAGCGGAGAAGATGTTAAAGGTTTCTCTAAAATATTTGGTAACCAGGTAATGATCTGGCACAAGGTGAATGGTGAAGAAGCCTAGTTTTAAAGATGTACGATGGAAGAGGTAAAATAGAAGTTTATATCTTCTCTTGATACTCGATTCTAAATACTTGATACTAACTATCCGATACCAAAAAAATGAGCGAAATCCTTTCAAAAGAAAATTGTTTAAGTCACTATAAATGGGGCGATAACTGTGATGGATGGAATTTTATAAGCAAAACTGAAGCAGTAATTAAACAAGAATTAATGCCGGCTCAAACTGCTGAGAAATTACATTTTCATACTTATGCAGAACAATTTTTTTTCATATTGAAGGGGCTGGCGACATTTTTAATCGAAGGTGAAACATTTACAGTTGATGCCAATAAAGGCTTGCAGATTAAAGCTGGCGATAAACATAAAATTATGAACAATGGCGTTGGGGATTTAGAGTTTATACTTTTCTCCTATCCATCAACCCAAAACGATAGAACTGATTGTGAATAATATAACGATAAAACAAATAGGATTAACAGAAGCCCATCTTGTAGCTGGCCTGTTTAACCAGTATCGTATATTTTATAAACAGTTTTCGGATATCGGAATGGCGAAGGCTTTCATCGACGAACGGTTGCAGCATAACGAATCTATCATATTTTTAGCTGTTGAGCAGGATACACACCAACCAGTTGGTTTTACACAGTTATATCCTAAATACTCATCGATAAGATTGAGTAAAAACTGGATTTTGAATGATTTATATGTCGATGAAACTTATCGCAAGCAAGGCATCGGCGAAAAATTGATTAAAACCGCCATGGATTTTGCTAAAGTCAATGGATCTACATTTGTACAATTGGAAACCGCTGTCGACAATTTTAACGCGCAGCACCTGTACGAAAGTATAGGTTTTATAAAACAAGGCAATGACGAAGAATTTTTTCTTTATAAAATAGCACTAAACTCATAGAGATGAATAAAATTAAAGCAGGAATAATCGGTGGTGCAGGTTATACAGGAGGCGAAATGTTGCGCATCTTGGTTAATCACCCAAATGTTGAAATTGCTTTTGTAAATAGTACCAGTAATGCCGGAAACCTGATATCAGATGTACATACAGATTTGATCGGTGATACAGATTTAAAGTTTGTAAGCGATATTCCACAGGATATTGATGTACTTTTTCTTTGTGTTGGTCATGGCGATGCAAAAAAGTTTTTAGCCGCTAACCCTATCAACGAAAACATTAAAATCATTGATTTATCTCAGGATTTCAGGTTGCACGAAAAAGCTAAATTCGAAAACCTCGAATTTGTTTATGGACTGCCGGAATTAAACCGCGATAAAATTAAAACGGCTAAAAATATTGCCAATCCAGGTTGTTTTGCCACTTGTATTCAATTAGGATTATTGCCATTGGCTGCAAAAGGCTTGATTCAGAAAGAAGTTCACATCAATGCAACTACTGGCTCAACAGGGGCTGGACAGAGTTTGTCAACTACTTCGCATTTCAGCTGGAGAAATAATAATCTGTCCATTTATAAGGCATTTGAACACCAACACCTGAACGAGATCAGTGAGAGTTTGTTGCAATTGCAGCCATCACTTTCTGAGGCTTTGAATTTTATCCCACAACGTGGTGCATTTACCAGGGGTATTTTGGCTGCTATGTATTTGGAAACCGATTTAACTTTGGAAGAGGCACAAAACCTTTACGAAGAATATTACAATGCGCATCCTTTTACGCATGTAAGCCGGAAAAACATCGATTTAAAGCAGGTGGTAAATACCAATAAAGCCCTGGTTCATGTAGAAAAGCATGGTGGCAAATTATTTATCATCAGCATTATCGATAACCTGTTAAAAGGCGCCAGCGGACAGGCGGTTCAGAATATGAATTTAATGTTTGGCCTGGAGGAAACTGCTGGCTTACGTTTAAAAGCCGCTAATTTTTAATAACCTGTCATGCTGAGGTACGAAGCATCTGCAAACGATGAAACAGATTCTTCATTCTTCAGAATGACAAAAACCTCAAAAAATGAACTTATTCGACGTTTACCCACTTAACGATATAGAAATAACAAAAGCAGCAGGCAGCAATGTTTGGGATGCCAATGAGCAAAAATATTTAGATTTATATGGCGGTCATGCTGTAATTTCAATTGGTCATACTAATCCACATTATGTAAACCGCTTAACCGATCAGTTAAATAAAGTCGGTTTTTACTCCAATTCGGTTAAAATTCCTTTACAGGTTCAGCTTGCTGAAAAACTGGGCGAGGTTTCCGGTAAAAAAGATTTTCAGCTCTTTTTATGTAATTCTGGAGCCGAAGCAAACGAAAATGCTTTAAAACTGGCTTCGTTTTACAACGGAAGAAAAAAGGTAATTTCATTTACCGGTGCTTTCCACGGACGTACCTCTTTAGCGGTTGCGGTAACCGACAATCCTAAAATTGTAGCCCCCGTTAATCAAACCGAAAATGTAATCTTTTTACCATTCAACAATGAAGTGGCTTTAGAAGAAACTTTCAAAGCGCAGGGCAATGATATTTCTGCGGTAATTATCGAAGGTATCCAGGGCGTTGGTGGCATTAAAGAAGCTTCTAAAAGCTTCCTTCAAAAAATCCGTTCACTTTGTGACGAATATAATTCGGTATATATTGCTGATAGCGTACAGTGTGGTTATGGTAGAACGGGTACGTTTTACTCGCACGATTATTCGGGTGTTGAAGCGGATGTTTATACGATGGCAAAAGGAATGGGTAACGGATTTCCTGTTGCCGGGATCTCTATCGCGCCTAAATTTAAACCTTGGCATGGAGAGCTGGGTACAACTTTTGGCGGTAACCATTTAGCTTGTGCTGCGGCTTTAGCTGTTTTAGAGGTAATGGAAAAAGATAACCTCATCAAAAATGCAGAAGAGGTGGGTAACTACCTAATCGAAGAATTGAAAAAATTTGAGCAAGTGGTAGAAGTTCGAGGTCGTGGATTAATGATCGGTATCGAACTGCCAGCCGAATTGGCACATGTTAAAAAAGAATTATTATTTACACACCATATTTTTACCGGCGAAGCAAAACCGAACGTAATCCGTTTGTTGCCTGCCTTAAATTTAACAAAAGCACATGCTGATGAATTTTTGGCGGCTTTTAGAGAATTAGTAAAATGACGGCAAGCTGAAAGACTAAAGCCGAAAGCAAGAAAAAGTGAAATGACGATCTATATAAACAAACATAAGTGCTAAATTAGCGGTATCCCTGTTTTCTGATTAATAAGTTAAAACTTAAAGAAAATGAGAGATTACCAAAAATTAGAAGTTTGGAAAAAAGCACATTTGATGGTGTTATTTGTGTATTCAGATATACTTCCAATGTTTCCGGCAGCAGAAAAATACGATTTGCATAGCCAAGTTAAAAGAGCAGCATATTCAGTCCCTTTAAATATAGTTGAAGGTGCAGGTAGAAATTCGCAGAAAGATTTCGCTCGATTTTTAGATATAGCTTTAGGCTCTTGTCATGAAGTTGAATACGCTAGTTTACTTGCGAAAGACTTGAGATACTTAAATGAGGAGAAGTATCTGGAAATAAATAATAAAACAAATGAAGTTAAGGCAATGCTTATAGGCTTGCTAAAACGGTTACGACCATAAACTGATTAAAGTTTAGACTTTGCATCCCGTTGTAAATCTCACAGGAAGCTCTGGTCTTTAAGCTTTAGTCTTTAAGCTTTAAAAAATGAAACTTTTCACTTCCGTACACGATGTTCCAAGCATCAAACAATTTGTAAATGATGCACTTGCGTTAAAAGCAGATCCTTATGCACACCAGGATTTAGGTAAGAATAAAACCCTGGGTCTGGTTTTTATGAACCCAAGTTTACGTACCCGCTTAAGTACGCAGAAAGCAGCCTTAAATTTGGGTATGAATGTAATGGTGATGAACATGGACAAAGAAGGCTGGGCTTTGGAAACACAGGATGGTGTGGTGATGAATGGCACAACCGTTGAGCATATCCGTGAAGCGGCAGCTGTAATGGGACAATATTGCGATATCCTGGGTTTACGTTCCTTTCCAAAATTGAATAACCGCGAAGAGGATTATAGGGAAGATTTCTTCAATAAATTCGTAAAATACTGTGCTGTGCCTGTAGTGAGTTTAGAGAGTGCAACACGCCACCCATTGCAAAGTTTTGCCGATATTATTACCATCCACGAAACGTGGACGAAAAAACCTGATGGACGTAAACCAAAGGTAGTTTTGGCTTGGGCACCGCATGTTAAGGCTTTGCCTCAAGCTGTGCCTAATTCTTTTGCCGAGTGGATGTGTAAAGCTCAGGAAGAAGGAATGATCGATTTTACCATCGCACAGCCAGAAGGTTATGAGCTTTCGGAAGATTTTACACCAAATGCCGATATTCAATATAATTTAGAGGAAGCTTTGGCCGGAGCGGATTATGTGTATGTGAAAAACTGGAGCAGTTATAAAGAATACGGTAAAGTATTAACTTACCCGGATGGTTGGATGATGAATAACGAAAAGTTGAAATTTACCAATGATGCCAAAGTAATGCACTGTTTGCCAGTTCGCCGTGATCTGGAATTATCATCTGAAATTTTAGATGGACCAAACTCATTAGTCATCCACGAAGCTGGCAACCGTTTATGGGCTGCACAGGCAGTGATTAAAGCAATGTTGGAAGAATTGTAAATCATACGCTCGGTTCATGTCCTTACGAACCAGGGCAAAAAAATAACCACAGATAAAAAGGATGAACACAGATACTTTTTGTCTTACTAATCTGTGTTTATCTGTGTGCATCTGTGGTTAATTATTAAAATAAATTATGAAACAACTCACTATCATAAAAATCGGCGGAAACGTAATCGATAATTCAGAAAACCTGCATCAGTTTTTGTTGGATTTTACGGCTTTGCCCGGAGATAAAATTCTGGTTCATGGTGGTGGTAAAATTGCAACCGAATTAGGCGAATCGTTAGGCATTGAAGCCAAAATGGTTGAGGGGAGAAGAATCACCGATATTGAGACCTTGCGTATTGTAACGATGGTTTACGCCGGACTAATTAATAAAAACATGGTTGCCCAACTACAAGCTAAAGGTAGCAATGCCATTGGTTTAAGTGGTGCTGATGGGAATGTGATCAAAGCAAAAAAACGACCGGTTAGCACTAAAACTTATGGGCCGGAAGCTGGTCCTATGGCTGGAGCTGTAATTGATTATGGTTTTGTTGGTGACTTGGATGAAAATTCTGTTTCTTCTTCAACTTTAGATAGCCTGTTAAAGGCTGGATTAGTTCCCGTTTTATGTGCCATTACACACGATGGTAATACACAACTTTTAAATACCAATGCTGACACTATTGCTTCCTCTGTTGCGGTGGCTATGTCAAACTTATATGAAACATGTTTGGTATATTGCTTTGAAAAAAAGGGTGTACTTAAAGATGTAAATGATGATGCTTCAGTAGTTCGGGAAATTAAAGCTGATGAGTTTGAAGGTTTAAAAGCCGATGGAACGGTACAAGGCGGAATGATCCCTAAATTACACAACGCTTTTGAAGCAATTAAAAAAGGGGTTTCGGCAGTATATATCGGTAAAGCAGATGAACTTGCTGATCTTGCTGATGGTACTTTTGGGACCAAAATGCTGAAATAAAGGTAGAGGGAAAAGAGGTTGAAGGTAGGAAGGCTGAGGGTGTAAGGTTTTTAGCAAGGTGCATAAACTCATCGCTTAAAAAAACTAACCACCAGGACACAAAGGCACTAAGTTGGATTTATAGTTTTTGTGGTTTTCGATTCCTGGTAGCAAATATATAGGCATTTAGAGGGAAAAAGAAACCGATTAACCACTGCTTTTGCAAACTAAACCTGATAGTAATGGAAAGCTCCCGATTTTTCATCGGGGCTTGTAATGAATAGCAGGACTGAAACATCAATAGAATTACTGAAATTGCTTTTCAAACCGCAGGAAAAGAAAATGAATTTGTATAATCAAACCGAAGGAAAATATAAATCTGTGTAATCAAATTATCTGTGTAATCAACCCGCAGGAAAAATTAGTATCATGAAAAAAATAGCCATCATTGGTAGCGGAAATATCGGTTTATCTTTAGCAAAAGGTTTGGTAAAAGCCAGCTTTGCCCAAGCTGCCGACATTACGTTAACCCGTAGAAATATTGACCACTTAAAATCTTATGCCGAGGCAGGTTTTAAAGTAATTAACAACAATAAACAAGCCGTTGTAGACGCCGATGTTGTAGTTTTAGCTGTTTTGCCGCAACAATTAAATACAGTTTTGGATGAAATTCAAGCGTCAGTTGTTCCAGCTAAACACCTGGTTATTTCGGTAATTTCGGGTGTAAGCTGCGCTGCGGTGAGGGAAAAATTAGGCGATGATGTTGAAGTCATCCGCGTAATGCCAAATACGGCAATTGCCATCGGACAATCAATGACCTGTATGGCCAGCGATAATGCTTCGGCAGAAAATATTACAAGTGTGACCAAAATGTTTGAAACAGTTGGCTCTGTGGTTAAAATAAACGAAGATTTAATGACTTCGGCAACAGCGCTTTGTGCTTGTGGTATTGCGTTCTTTTTAAGGGCAATCAGGGCAGCATCGCAGGGCGGGGTAGAAATTGGTTTCCATGCTGATGAAGCGCTAAAAATGGCTGTTCAAACGGCAAAAGGTGCGGCAGATTTACTTTTATTACACGGTACACACCCAGAATCAGAAATAGATAAAGTAACTTCGCCGAAAGGTTGTACCATTGCTGGTTTAAACGAAATGGAACACAACGGTTTTAGTTCATCATTGATAAAAGGGATTAAACTTTCGGCTTTAAAAGCGGGGAATTTGTATACTAAAGAGAGCTAAGGCTTAATGTAAAATGGTTAAGGTAAAATGGAAGATGTACCTAGCCGATATTTAAAGGGGTTGAAAGTTAAAAGACAGTATGTTTAGACTCAATGTCTTGATACTTGATACCAACTACTTGATACTATGTTACTAGAAAATATACAAAAAGAAAGTCTGGATTTGTTGCGACAGTTGATCCGCATCCAGTCTTTCAGTAAAGAAGAAGACCGGACGGCGAATTTAATTGCGCAGTTTTTGGAGGAGAGAGGAGTTAAGATCCAGCGTAAAATGAACAATGTTTGGGCTTACAATAAACATTTCGATGCAAATAAACCAACGTTGTTATTAAACTCACATCATGATACGGTAAAGCCAAATTCTGGTTATACGCGCGATCCTTATGATGCTGCTATTGAAGGCGACAAATTATTCGGTTTGGGCAGTAATGATGCAGGTGGTTGTCTGGTTTCGTTAATCGGTGCATTTTTGTATTACTACGAACAGGAAAATTTGAAGTATAACATCTGTTTGGCCGCTACTGCCGAAGAAGAAATTTCGGGCAATAATGGTTTGGAACTGGTTCTTCCAGATTTAGGTGAATTGGAATTCGGGATTGTAGGCGAACCAACCGAAATGAATTTGGCCATTGCCGAGCGCGGTTTGTTGGTATTAGATTGCGTATCTCATGGCAAAGCTGGTCATGCAGCACGTGAAGAAGGCGAAAATGCCATTTACAAAGCACTAAAAGATATTGAGTGGTTTAGAAACTATCAGTTTCCTAAAGTATCTGAGGTTTTTGGTCCTTTAAAAATGACTGTGACCATTATCAATGCAGGTTCGCAGCATAATGTTGTACCTGCAAACTGTACTTTTACTGTTGATGTGCGCGTAACCGATGCTTATACCAATGAAGAAGTGTTAGAGATCATCAGGGCAAATGTTGACTGCGATGTTACGCCACGTTCTATCCGATTAAAACCATCATCAATTGATAAAAACCATCCGGTAGTTCAGGCCGGTGTAGCATTAGGAAGAGCTACTTACGGTTCGCCAACTACATCCGATCAGGCTTTGTTGGATATTCCTTCAGTAAAATGTGGACCGGGCTTTTCTGGCCGCTCGCACATGGCCGATGAGTTTTTATATGTTCGTGAGGTTGCAGAAGGTGTTGAAGGATATGTAAATATGTTAAAACCAGTTATTGAAGGTTAAAAAAGGCGAAAGGTTTAGGGTATAAGGCAGAAGGTTCAGATGCCTGACTAAAATGTTCTTATATTTCTTATATGGTTTAAAGCCCTTTGCGGTTGAATCGAAATTCTTATAATATTGTTTATCTTTACGTTATGAAAACTTATTCTAATTTCATAGAGATTAACTCGAATAAACGCTTTGTTAGACCGTGTATTAAAGGTACTTGAATTGCTGTTTATGATGTTTTAAGTTGGCTGTCAAACGGAATGACCATTAGTTAGAAAACAGATCGGATAAGGAAATCGGGGCTTTTGATGGTCAAAATGGCTACGTGATTGTAACTTTCGACGCTGATTTCTATGAATTTTCAAATCTGTATGGTCATCCTCCTAAAATTATTTGGCTTCGGTTCGGTAACAATACAACAAGTGGAATTGCAGAAACTTTAATACAAAAAAAAGAGAATTAATAAATGATTTTATAGAACAAGATGAATTCTCTTGTTTGGAATTACAATAAATTATATAGAATAAATCCCTCATTGCGAGGTACGAAGCAATCTTAATGCTGATGTAGTCTGCGAATGTGGCATTATTTGATTTAAAAGATAAAAAGGATTGCTTCGTGCCTCGCAATGACGAAGATGATATATGAAGATCTGGCAAAAAAATATAGATGTTAATCAGTTTGTAGAAAGCTTTACTGTAGGGAAAGATCGCGAATTGGATCTCCAAATGGCAAAATTTGATGTTTTGGGCTCTTTGGCGCATACTCAAATGTTAGAAACAATTAATTTACTAACGGCTGAAGAATTGAAAACCGTTCAGCAAGAATTGAAAAATATTTATGCCGAAATTGAAGCTGGTAATTTTACCATCGAAGATACTGTAGAAGATGTACACTCGCAGGTAGAATGGTTGCTTACCCAACGCATTGGTGAGGCGGGTAAAAAGATCCATAGTGGCCGTTCGCGTAATGATCAGGTTTTGGTTGATTTAAAATTATTCTTCAGGGCTTGTATTGAAGATATGGTTAACCAAACTTCAACTTTGTTTAACCAATTGATCGAGCTAAGCAATACCCATAAAGATAAATTAGTGCCGGGTTATACGCATTTACAGATAGCTATGCCATCATCTTTCGGTTTGTGGTTTGGTGCTTATGCCGAAAGCCTTGCCGATGATATGGAACTGATGCTGGCCGCCTGGAAAATCACCAATAAAAACCCACTGGGTTCTGCTGCGGGTTATGGCTCTTCGTTCCCTTTAAACAGAACTTTAACCACTGAATTATTAGGATTTGAAAGCTTAAACTACAATGTAGTTTATGCGCAGATGGGCCGTGGTAAAACCGAAAGGATTTTGGCTCAGGCCATGAGTGCTGTAGCAGCAACGCTGGCTAAAATGGCGATGGATGTTTGTTTGTTCATCAATCAGAATTTCGGATTTATCAGTTTTCCTGCAGAACTGACAACAGGTTCGAGTATTATGCCGCACAAGAAAAATCCGGATGTTTTCGAATTGATCCGTTCTCGTTGCAATAAAATCCAGGCTTTGCCGAACGAAATTGCCATGATGATTACCAATTTACCGTCAGGTTATCACCGCGATTTACAGTTGCTTAAAGAAAATCTTTTCCCGGCGATTACTTCTTTAAACGAATGTTTGGAAATAGCTACTTTCATGTTTCAGAATATCACCATTAAAGATGATATTTTGAAAGATAAAAAATACGACTACCTGTTTAGCGTTGAAGTAGTAAACAATCTGGCTTTACAAGGTGTTCCATTTAGAGAGGCCTATAAAATTGTTGGCGAACAGATAGAAAATGGTACTTTTGCACCTTCTGGCCAGATACATCATACACACGAAGGAAGCATTGGCAACCTGTGCAACGAGCAGATTTCTGCAGCAATGCAGGATGTTTTGTCTCAATTTGGTTTCGGAAAAGTGAATAAAGCAATTGAAGATTTAGTAAGTTAAAAGAGAAAGGTTTTCATTAAAGATATATGAAGTATTAGTTGAATGAAAATTGCAGATAGAAAATATTTCGAACAGTATCATACATTGATAGGTAAGGATTTAAATATCCTTATTGATCAATTCGATTTTGCTGATCAAAATGGAAACCTTGGTTATCAAACCCAGGCATCTGCAGTATATTCTTCAAACATTGAAGGAAATACGATTGATTTAAATTCTTTTATGAATCTTGCCTTTTCAAAAGAAAAATTTAAACCTTCCAAAGAGGTTCAGGAAATTGAAGACCTGATTTTGGCATATAAAACTGCTCAGGAAAATGCACTAACCGAAAAGAATTTTCTAAAATGCCATAAACTATTGGCAAAACAATTGGTTATTGCAAGTCTCCGTGGAAAGTACAGAAATGATAAAGTTGGTGTTTTTGGTCAGTCAGGATTAGTTTATTTAGCTGTTGAGGCTGAATATGTAACAGAAACTATGAAAACGCTTTTCGTAGAAATTAGTGAATTGCTTTCTGCTAATTTAAGTGTTGAAGAAGCCTTCTACTTTGCATCATTGATACACTTGCGATTTGCCCACATCCATCCTTTTAGAGATGGAAACGGTAGGGCAGCGCGGTTGCTTGAAAAATGGTTTTTGGCCCAAAAATTAGGAGCTGATCTCTGGAAAATCCCATCAGAGAAGTATTATAAAGAATATCAACCAGAATATTATAAATATATTAACTTGGGAGTTAATTTTTACGAACTTGACTACGATAAATGTTTGCCATTTTTAACAATGCTACCAAACAGTTTAAAGTAGAAATTAAATATAAACAGATGAAAGTTTCAGTATTGGCCAGTTCATTAATTGGCTCAGAAATTATAAAAATTGGTAACGAAGTTAACGAAATGAAGCGTAAAGGTGCTTCAATTGCTAATTTAACCATCGGCGATTTTGATGCAAATATTTACCCAATTCCAACCGAATTAAAAGCGGGAATTGTTGATGCGTACAATGCCAATCAAACCAATTACCCACCAGCTGATGGTGTTTTGCCATTACGCGAAACCGTTTCAGAACTATTGAAAGATAGGTTCGGGTTAGAATATAATACCAATAGTATTTTAGTTTCTGGAGGTTCGCGCCCGTTAATTTACGCTACCTATCTGGCTTTGATTGATCCGGGAGATATTGTAGTTTTCCCTGCTCCATCATGGAATAATAACCACTATTCACACTTAACTTCGGCTAAAACCATTGCCGTAGAAACCGATGCTGAGCATAATTTTATGCCAACAGCTGCACAGTTAAAACCGCATTTAAAAGGTGCAACTTTATTGGCTTTATGTTCGCCATTAAATCCAACCGGAACCATGTTTGATGCAGATTCGCTGGCTGAAATCTGTGATGCGGTTTTAGAAGAAAATGCTTCCCGCGGCGCAGATGAAAAACCATTGTACATGATGTATGATCAGATTTATTCGCTTTTAACTTTTGGTAAAGAGCATGTAAATCCGGTTTCTTTACGCCCGGCAATGAGACCATTTACCGTTTTTGTTGATGGCAGCTCTAAATGTTTGGCTGCAACAGGTGTGCGTGTAGGATGGGGCTTTGGCCCGGAAGATATTATCAATAGAATGAAGGCACTGGTCGGCCACATGGGCGCCTGGGCACCAAAAGCGGAGCAGGTTGCGATGTCTAATTATTTTAACGACAAAGCACAGGTTGATACTTTCTTAACCAGCTTTAAAGCGCAGATCCGGGATAGTTTGAATGCGCTTTACAATGGTTTTAACGAGCTAAAAGCAGAAGGTTTTAATGTTGATGCAGTGGAGCCAATGGGCGCCATTTATTTAACCATTAAAATCGATTATATTGGAAAAACAACTGAAGACGGTCAGGTTTTAAAAGACAGTGCAGATGTAAATTTCTATCTGATCAAAGAAGCAGGTGCAGCATTAGTACCATTCTCTGCTTTCGGAAATGAAGATAGCATGCCATGGTTCAGAGCGTCAGTAGGTGCTTGTACTTTACAGGATATTAAAGACATGTTGCCGAGAATTAAAACCGCTTTGAGTAAATTAAAGTAAAATTATAAATAGATAAGAAAACCTCTTCAATTAATTTTGAAGAGGTTTTTTGCTTTTGAATCTTTTGCTAAATACTATTTATTTTGATGGGTTTATTCAATAATCTTTAAATTTGTATATTAGTTCAAAATCACATTAGTATGGAAACTTACCTTGTACATCCCGACAAAATACAAGAAAAAGCTTTAAAGGCATTTCTTAAGGCTTTAGAAGTTCCTTATGAAATAAAGAGCGATGTCTTACCTGATCATGTTAAGTCGGGAATAAGAAAAGGACAGGATGACATCAAAGCAGGGAAAAGCTTTTCTTTAGCAGAATTTAAAGAGAAAACTCGACCATTTGATGGCTCCCCTGCCTGTAATCATATCAGAAACAGCATTAAAAACTTTTGAGTCAATCTGTTTTCAAATACATTAAAGACTAGGGGCAAAAGTATTAAATGATTTTAAAAAGAATACCATTAAAACATTGGAATTAATTGGCAATTCGCCATTCATTTATAAAGAGACCGAATTTGATCCTAATATCCGACAAGGATTAATTAAAAAACTTTCTTCTGTATTTTATGAGATTAAATCAGATAGGATTGAGGTTCTTTCTTTTGGGATAATAGGCAGGAACCAATGTTCTTCTAAATTTTTATTTAAAATAAGACAAAAAACCTCGCAGGTTTTAAAACCAACGAGGTTAATTTAGAATTTCGACTAAGGACTTTGGATTAAAGACTCCAAACTAATCCTCCCTACTTCCATCATCCGCCATTCTCACCATTTTTGGTTCAAATTTCGCTATTACATCCACCAGTTCAGTTTGTGCTGCCATTACTTTGTTAATGTCTTTATAGGCCATTGGCGCTTCATCTAAGCCAGCTCCAATTAAAGTAACATTATGATCTTTCAAAATGGCTTTCATATCTGATTTCGTAATCGATTGAATCGCTTTTGTCCGGCTCATTTGTCTACCCGCACCATGTGATGCAGAGTTAATTGCACTCGTTTCTCCTTTCCCCCTAACCAAAAATCCTGGTGCGGTCATACTTCCCGGAATAATCCCCATCACACCTTTACCTGCAGGCGTAGCACCTTTTCGGTGCACAATTACTTCTTCACCATCAAGCATTTCTTTCCAGGCAAAATTATGGTGATTTTCTACTTTGACCAAAACTTTAGCACCAATGGCTTTAGTCAATCTTTTATGGATTACCTCATGACAAGCTGAAGCATAATCTCCAGCCAGATTCATGGCAATCCAATATTCTTGTCCTTCGGCGGTGTTTAAATCAAGGTAAGCCAGGTTTGCAGCTTCTTTAGGAAGTTTACAGATATCTTTGGCCAATTTGGTGTAGTGACCTGCGATAGTAGCGCCAAAGCCTCGTGAACCGGAGTGGGTTAGCAAAGCCACATAACGGCCTCTATCAATATTCAAGATCTCATCGCGCTCGGCAAAATCGATAATTCCCCATTCTACAAAGTGGTTACCGCCGCCCGAAGTACCCAATTGCGCCCAGGCCTTTCCGTGTAAGTTTTTAAGAAAAGGAGTGGAGTTAAATGCCTCATCTTCTAAAACATCATGGTCTGCTTTTTCATTACCCTTAAAATTTTGACCTGCGCCAAATTTCGTAAAAGCAATCAGTTCACGTTTGTACATCGCATCTTTACCGAAATAATGTTTTTCAGGGATATCGAAAATACTCAAGGCCATTCGGCAACCGATATCTACACCCACACCATAAGGGATAATGGCATTTCTGGTAGCCAATACACCACCAATCGGCAAACCATAACCTTGGTGGGCATCGGGCATTAGTGCACCCGCTACTGAAACCGGTAATTTCATGGCGATATCCATTTGGTTTCTGGCACCTTCTTCAATATAATCAGCGCCAAAAATGGAATAATTTTTAGCATTATTAATCAGTTCAATGGCCCCGTCTGATTTTGGATTGGCTGCCTCAATCACAGCTGTTGCCAGTGTATTTAATACCTCGTCATCCAAAAAACTTTCCGGGTAATCTTTTACTTTTTTAAATAAGGCCAGTAATTCTTTTTCTTCAATATCCGCAAAATTTTCTTTCAGGATATCTAAAGCCATGCCTACTGTTTTTCCTTCAGTATAACCTATTTCGATCAGGTTGATACCTGTTATGTTGTTGTTCATTTTTTTGTTTTTTATTAAAAATCAAATTTGATTCTTGTACTTAAAAAGAAATTATTCATCATGTCGTTCATGAAGTTGTCATAATCATTGAATATCAATTTAAGTTCTTTGAATTTAATTTTCGAAGCGGGATGAATATGTTCTATCTTTTTAGGATGAATAATTTCATCTCTCATTTTCTTTAAAACCTTTAGTTGAGGTTTACAGGATTGAAAGTATTTTCTTTGAATATCTTCTTTTTCCCATGTTTTGGAAATCTGTTTAAATGTCTTTTCGAATTTACCTATAAAGTTGCATTTGTCATGATAATTAGGATATGGGTCAAGAGTATTTAGCCCATAAATATCTGATTCAACAAGTGAAAACATACTACTAATACAAGCGCGATACAATGCATCAAATGACTTTTGATTTGCTTGATTTTTTTCAGTTAGTTCAAGTAACTCGATATAATCATTTCTAATTACATTATGCATCAACTGATAATTTCTCATTGCCTGAGTTGCTATTAGCATTTCATTAATATTATTATATTCTTTCGAGTGGTTGCTCATTTTATCTCTTGCTTAATCCCCGGCAGGCAACATTCACCTAACCAGGGAGTTTCTAAATTTAGTTTATTTCACGAAGATCTGTTTCAATTGATCTACAATTTGTCCGCTGCCTGATAAGCTGATGTTGTTGATTTTTTCCGCGATTTTCTCTACGTATTCCATCTCCTTCAACTTATATAACATGCTGTTGTCTTCCATCAGTTTGGCCGTGTTAAGCAAACTTCTGGTCGAGGCTGTTTCCTCTCTGCGGGTAATGATATTGGCCTGTGCCCTTTTTTCGGCCACTAAAACCTGATTCATGATTTCCTTAACATCACCTGGTAAAACAATGTCTTTAACACCGCAATTGGTTAATTTTACGCCAAGGTTTTCAACCTTATCCAAGGTAATTGTAGTTACCATTTCGGCAACTTTTTCCTTACTTTCCATCAGTTCATCAAAAGTCATTAAGCCAATACACTCTCTTAATGCCAATTGCATAGTGATGTACAATTGTTTTTCGAATTCCTTGTTCTCCAATAACGCCCTTATAATATCATCAACTTTATATTGAATGCTGAAGTTTACCCTCAATTGTGCTTTATCCTTTGTTAAGATTTCTTGTCCGATAATCTCCATATTCAATTGTCTCATATCGGTTTTTAAAACTTGAATGGTTGTGCTGTTTTTCCAGTAAACATAGTTTCCTGCTTCCATTACCCTTTCAAATTTACCATCGATGAATAACAAGGCTTTTTCGAACGAATCTACTTTGTAAGCCCTGGTGTAATTCAATAAAGGCGCTTTCTCCAATAAATTTTTATCAATTGCTTCGTCAATATTAATGTTACTGATGTTTACCTTAACAAAGTTGTATTCTGATAAACCTTTCCAAATGGCATGTCTGCCGGCGGTTAAAACAGACTTAAAGTTTTTGTTCTGGTAAACCAGAGCCAGTTCGTTGTCGGCAACGCTTACAAAATGGATTAGATCAGCGAAATCTGCATTTTCTAACAAGATATCCAATTCGGCAACTGAGTAATGATACTCTTTTGCCATATCGTAAAAAGCAATGCTTTCGCCAAAACCTAACCAGTTGGTACCTGCTGTTAAAACGTTTTTTAATTTTCCTTTTTTAAACACCAATCCAACATAATTGGTGTTAATGGTTACTCTTTTCATGTTTTCTGGAGTTAAAATTTATTAATTTGTTATTTATTCTCTTAAAAGCATTGCGCAAGAACATTTACCTGTTTTCTGCGGAAGTAAAAGTTTATCAAGCTTTGTTTAAAAATGAGATCATGTTTTTTTCACCGGTTTATACTCATTAGAGTATTTGCCTTTTCGATTTAACCAATTTGATTTTTAAATCTTTTCTTGCTGCACTGATTCTTACTGAGCAAACACAGGTTTGCTTTCTGGATTCCGAAAAATCTTTAAGCCAAATGCGGTTGCACAATGCTGGTTTTTGTGGGCGGTTTGAAAAGTTGCCCTTCTTTCTAGATGGAACCCTAATCCATTGCATTACCCTTATGCGATTCCAAGTGACAGTTGGAAGCAGGATTCGAACCTGCATTTTGTGGTTGTTACTCTACCCCTGAGTTATTCCGGCGGGCCGGAAGCGGGATTCGAACCCACGCACACAACGTGTTCAGACAATCTATCATAATTCTTATCAGTATATTCTACGCAATTGCCCGAATACTTTGGGGCTATTCTGAAACCCACAACATTGGATAAGTTTTATTTAGTATTGCCATTCCGATTATTCATCGGAATTTCTTTATAATGATCTGATTTGCACTAACGATACCCTGTTCCACCTATCGGGAACAGGGATTACTTGCTGCCCCAAATAAACGGGAGCAGCATGACGGAGAGCGCGTATCATTTAAACAGTAAACTGTCTTTATAAATCAGATTTTAATTATTAATATTTTTCAAAGAACTTGTCGACTGGCGACATTACAAAGATGCCATCAGTACTACGCAGCTGATTTGCATAGTAAAAATTATTCTGCTACATATTATTTAAATATTTGATAATCAGTTAAATAAATTTAATTTTCCCCATGAAATATTTCTTTTTATTATGATCTGCGCAAATGTATTGCGTAGATTTGAAACACTTTCTTATATTTAGATCAACGAAATCAACGGATTTCTAGAAGAAACCTAAAACCACTCCAAAATGGCCGTAAATAAATTGGCGCTCATCCGGTATAAAACCATCGACGATTGTTTGAAAAACCGTTTCCGTAAATGGACATTGGAAGATATTATTGAAAAGGTATCGGCAACCTTATATGAACTGGAGGGAATTACCACAGGCGTGAGCAAGCGGACCATCCAGGCTGATATTCAGCTGATGCGGAGTGATAAGCTTGGTTACAACGCACCAATTGTAGTGAAAGATAAACGCTTTTATGCTTATGAAGACCCAGGTTTCAGCATTACCAAAGCGCCGATCAATAATGCTGACGTGGATAAAATGAAAGAAATTGTTGGCGTGCTGAAACAGTTTAATGCCTTTAATTATTTCGACGAAATGAGCGATATGATCGCCCGTTTGGAAAATAACCTCTACAAATCGACCAAACAGAGTGGTAATAATATTCAGTTGGAAAGCAATAAGCTGGTTAAGGGTTTGGAATGCATTCCGCCCTTGTACCAGGCAGTTTTAAATAAACGACCACTATTGATTGAATATAAATCTTTTAAGGCTCAGCAATCGCAACAGGGGATATACTTTCCATATCTGCTAAAAGAATATAGAAACCGGTGGTTTTTGATCTGTAAAGCAAAAAAGCGACCTGGTATTTTAAATCTGGCCCTGGATCGGATTGTCGAATTTCAGGAATTACCCAATGAAGAATTTGTTGCTTATCAGGGAATAGATTTCGACCGGTATTATGAAGATCTAATCGGCGTTACTAAAAATGAGAAGGATCGTGCCCAAAAAGTGATTCTCGAATTTACCAACGATCATGCACCTTACGTAGTAACGAAACCTTTGCATTCATCGCAGGTAATATTAGCGAAAAACGATAAAACAACTACATTTAGGATCGACGTGGTATTAAATTATGAACTGGAACGGGAGATTTTAGGCTTTGGAGAATGCGTTAAAGTGCTTTCCCCAAGATTCCTGATCTCCAAGATTAAGAGAAGATTGACGCGAACTTATGAACAGTACGAAACAGAAAGGAATACCGACATTACGACATCAATCTCCTGAACCAGACAATTAACGTATTACTACTTAATAATGTTAACTGTTATTTCATGTTTAAACAAGGTAAAATCTTTTACCGAGCGTAGTGAGTAAGAAACAGGATAAGAAATGGCGGTGTTATTAAATGTTTCAAATTCTTTGGTTATAGCTTTTATCTCGTCTAAATTTTTAGCAATCCTGATAAACGACTTTTCGCTTCCACCCCTGGCATAAAAAACAACTTTTGCTGTGTTTAAAACCTGAATTTGCGCTGATGTTAAATCTTGTTTTAAAAGGACTGCTTTTAAGGCAACTTTTAATGTTGCATAATCGGCATCAGCTTCTGCTAAAATTAAGGTGTTATTGCCATAGCTAACACCATTAATGTAATATGCATTATTAGATGTGCTTATGGCATCTGCATCCGCTATCGATAATAATTCTGTTTTTTTAGGGAGATTCATATCAAGTGAAAACTTAATATTATTAGAGAAAAAATATGAGGCGTGTTTTTTGGTAATCCGTGTAGATGTTGTAATCCCAATTTTTTCAAATATCGATTTTACATCATCATTATTGGATAGGTAATACTTTACCACATTGTAATCTTTAAATTCATCTTCTGAATAGGCCTGACTTGCATCGCTGTTTTTGGTGGTCAAACTTTTAATATAGGTTGCAATTTTATCGGCAGATGGAACATCATTAAAACTTTGGTTTATCACACCCACCAAAGAAGTAGAAGCTGTAATGGGCAATGGTGTATATTTATCTTTTAAAGAAACCATTTCAAGATCATTTGCACTTTGTTTAACGCTAAAGATTGCTCCCGGAAAAATTTGTGCTACATGATTATCATCCACGATAAAGGAATCAAATTTCCAGGTTAATTTCTCAGTTTTATCTATTTCGGCAGGGTTAACAGGTTCTGGTAGGGGGGCAGTATCGTTAGTTTTCTTACAGGAAACGGCAAATAAAAGCGCAGAAATAACCAAACAATGGTTTAGGATGTTTTTCATCAGGTTTATAAATAGTGTGTTTAGAATATAAGCATGTACAATATTTATGCCAAAAAAACTAATTTTTTAGTTAACTGATTTGGTATTGCATGTGAAAATAGAGTACAAAAAAAACCTCTCAGGTCTTTAAGAACTGAGAGGTTTAAATCTCATTTACAAAGGCCTCTTTAGGGCTTTGAAGTTAACTTTTAAACTCACTTGTTTTATGGAACTCAATATCAGGATAATCCTGTTTGGTTAAATTAATCATGTACTCACTATCTGCCAGATAAACCGGATTGGCTTCTTTATCGAAACCGATGTGCTGTTGCTTGCGTTTCACAAATTCGTCAAGTTTCTTTCTGTCTGTAGAAGTTACCCAGCTCGAACGCGTATAACTTAAGGTACGGAAACGGCATTTTGCACCATATTCGTGCTCTAACCTGAAGTTGATTACCTCGAACTGAAGTTCACCAACTGCACCGATCACTTTTCTGTTTCCGGGCTGCATGACGAATAACTGTGCAACACCTTCGTCGGTTAGCTGCTCAATACCTTTTTCCAATTGTTTTGTACGCATCGGATCCATGTTCTCTACCTCTTTAAAAATAGACGGAGAGAAACTCGGGATTCCTTTAAACTGTAATTTTTCACCTTCGGTTAACGTATCGCCAATTTTAAAGTTACCGCTATCGTACAAACCCACCACATCGCCCGGCCAGGCTTCTTCAACAATACTTTTTTCGTTTGCCATAAAATCCATAGGGTTGGAGAACTTTAGTTTCTTATCCTGACGGGTATGGTAATAAAATTTATTGCGCTCAAATTTACCAGAGCAAATACGTAAAAATGCAATTCTGTCGCGGTGTTTTGGATCTAAGTTGGCGTGGATTTTAAATACAAACCCGCTGAAATTTTTTTCTTCAACCAATACATCACGTTCTTCAGCTTCTCTATGGCGAGGGCTTGGGGCAATATCAATAAAGGTATCCAAAAGCTCTTTTATCCCAAAGTTGTTAATCGCACTGCCAAAAAATACAGGGGCAACCAAACCGTCGGTGTATAAATCTTTATCAATTTTACCATAAATACCATCAACCAGTTCTACATCGTCTTTTAACGCATTAATCTCGTTTTCTTTAAGGTAATTCAATAAAGACGGATCATTTAAATCATTCGCCGCCACAACCGAATCGGTTACTTTGGTTTTATCCGAATTAAATAGGTTTAAATGTTTATTGTAAATGCTGTAAACGCCTTTAAAAGTATGTCCCTGACCAATTGGCCATGAAAGTGGACAAAGGCTGATGTTTAGTTTTTCTTCAATTTCATCCAATAAATCGTAAGCTTCTTTACCTTCACGGTCCATTTTGTTGATGAAGATAATCACCGGTGTATTACGCATACGGCAAACCGACATGAGTTTTTCAGTCTGTTCTTCCACACCCTTTACACAATCTACCACCAAAATTACACTATCTACAGCCGATAAAGTTCTGTAAGTGTCTTCTGCGAAATCTTTGTGACCAGGTGTATCCAAAATGTTAATGCGTTTACCGCTATACTCGAAACCCATCACCGAAGTTGCAACCGAGATACCACGTTGCTTTTCAATCTCCATAAAATCGGAAGTATTACTTTGGTTCGCTTTATTCCTTTTTACCGCACCAGCAGTGTTAATGGCACCACCAAAAAGCAGAAATTTTTCTGTCAATGTGGTTTTGCCCGCATCGGGGTGACTAATAATGGCAAAGGTTTTACGTTTTTCTATTTCAGGGTTAAGCATAATAAAATTTTGGGTGTAAAAAGAGATGAAACCTTGTTAAAGGAATTTAACAGCTATAAGATTTGAATATTGTTGTTTCATCTGGCCGCAAAGATAATAAAAAGCTTTATCATTAATTGTTAGGTTGTTGTATTGTTTTCTTGTTGATGTGAATAGATTTAGAAAAGCAGTGATAGTGGTTCTTTTGTTAGTATAGTCCTGCCATACACTATAGTCCCGAAAGTTCGGGAGCTGACGTTCCTGTCAGGTTTAGGTTACCTCTGCAGTAGTTCTATTGAGGTTTTTTATTCCGCTTCGAATAATAATTATCGTTCGTTAACTTAAGCATAAGTTTTGTCAGTTTGAGCCTGTCGAAGACCTTTGATCATCAAAAACAAAAACATTTTTCCTTCGACAGGCTCAGGATGACCATGTTTTTGTTTTATTCTTCAGTTAACGATACTGGGCCTGGTTTGCTAGAGATTCTCTTCCTTAAATAATCAGATCCTGATTGCATAATCTTCTTCAGTGGTTAGCATAACCAAAAAATATCCAGCTAAAATTAAAATTTCTCACCAATCATTGTTTAATTTTGTGCTAAAATGTTTAGCTTTATTCGTCCCTCCGTTTATTGCTAACTAAAATTTTACTGCCGATGCCCACTTTAGAAGAAACTTCTTTACCCGCAGAAATTGCGGCTAAATTTGTTAATTATACCTCGAAACATGTTTTCTTAACCGGAAAAGCCGGAACGGGTAAAACAACTTTTTTACGGAAACTGATTCAGCTTACGCATAAAAAAGCCTTAATAGTAGCGCCAACGGGTATTGCCGCGATTAATGCATCCGGGGTAACTATCCATTCGCTTTTTCAACTCCCGTTCGGTGCCTTTTTTCCTGATGCTGCGGGAGCACTGATCAATGAAAATATCAATTTCAATTTTAATACACCCAAAACTTTGGTAAAACACCTAAACATGCAGGGCAATAAACGCCGCATGTTACAGGAACTGGAGTTGTTGGTGATTGATGAGGTGAGTATGCTACGGGCAGATATGCTCGATGCCATCGATTTTGCCTTACGTTATGTCCGAAGGAACAGAAACCTTCCATTCGGTGGAGTACAATTGTTATTTATTGGCGATTTGCATCAGCTGCCCCCAGTGGTAAAAAATGATGAGTGGCGCATTATGGCCAAATTTTACAAAAGCATTTATTTTTTTGATGCGCTGGCCCTTCAGGATAACCCACCGGTTTATATTGAACTCGATAAAATTTACCGTCAGGATGATTCGGTTTTTATCGATCTGCTGAACAACTTGCGGAACAACAAAATTACTGCTGAGGATACCGCATTGTTAAGGCAACATTTTAAGCAGGATTTTAAACCTTCGGCAGATGAAAATTATATTACTTTAACCACGCATAACAATAAAGCGGATAGCATTAACCGTGAGCGTTTGACTCAGCTGAAAAATAAATCTTACTTTTTCGAGGCAAAGGTTCAGGGCGAGTTTAATGAGTATGCCTATCCTAATGATAAGAGCCTTGAATTAAAAGTGGGTGCGCAGGTAATGTTCATTAAAAATGATATGACCGCCGAAAAGCGCTATTATAATGGTAAGATCGGTGTAGTACATCATATTGAAAAGGATATAGTTGAAATTGAACTGCCTGAAGACAAAGTAGTGATCCAGATTTCGCCCTACACCTGGGAGAACGTTAAATATAAACTGGATGAAGCAACCAATGAGATCAAAGAAAATGTGGCTGGCTCTTTTATTCAATACCCAATTAAACTGGCCTGGGCCATTACCGTACATAAAAGTCAGGGTTTAACTTTTGATAAGGCCATTATTGATGTGGGCGAAGCTTTTGCGCCAGGTCAGGCCTATGTGGCGCTGTCACGTTTACGTTCCTTAAAAGGTTTGGTTTTAACCTCTCATCTGCGTGAGAGTGGTTTACAGCAAGATCAGAATGTACATTACTTTTCAAAAACCAAGCAACCTTCTGAAGTACTTAACGAACAGATTAGTGTAGAGAGTTATACTTTTATCCGTAGCTATCTACTCGCTGCATTCGACCTGAACCTGATCAGGTATTATTTAAAAGAACACCGCCAGACCTTTGATAAAAGTGAAAAATCGGCCAAGCAAAGACACGAAGAGTGGACCGACACGGTTTATATCGATTTCCAAAAAATAACGGCAACAGCTGATACCTTCGTGAATCAGCTGAAAAATCTGTTTTCACAACAAACTGAGCATACATTATTTAATGTATCGAAAAGGGTAGTGGCTGCATTAAAATATTTTAATCCGCTGGTTAAAGAGATTTCGGACCGTTTTTTGGCTCAAATCGAAGTGATAAAAGAAGAGAAGCAGATAAAAACTTACGTTACCGAGTTGCTCGAACTCGAAATTCTGGTTTATGAGCAATTGAAAAAAATGCACAAAAGCAAAGCATTGTTGCAGGCATTGATCGAGGGTAAAGAGTTTAGCAAAGCAGATACTGATGCGTTACTGAATACTGTTGAGCGGAATAAACAGCTTCAAAAAGCCATCCAGTTAAAAGGAGAAACGCTTAAGGTAAAATCAGCAGCTGAGAAAAAGAAAAAAGAGCCAAAAATAGATACCAAGCTGGTAAGCTTCGAACTTTATGAGCAAGGCAAAAACATTGATGAAATCGCAAAGGAGCGTGGTTTTTCTGTTGGTACTATTGAAGGACATTTGGCTTATTACGTTTCAACCCAGCAATTGGATGTAACCAAACTGGTAAAGGCGAATAAAATCAGAAACATTAGCGATGCGATAGAAAGCCAGAAAACAAAATCGATGGCTACGGTCAGGGAATTTTTAGGTAAAGATTATTCGTTTGGTGAGATTAAGTTGGTGCTGGCATCGTTGTTTCCATCTGAGGAATAGGCCGTTATTTTACCACAGAGTTCACAGAGAGTAGGCACAGCGACTACTGAGTATTGTAGATGCAATTTATTGACAATTATAAATGCAAAGGTGATAATTCATTTTGCCACAGGTTTTTATGGAAGAAGATTTATTAACAAGAACCATTATTGGGTTTGCTACAGATGTTCATACGGCTCTCGGCCCTGGATTGCTAGAGAGTGCTTATAAAGAATGTTTATTTTATAAAATTGACAAAGCGGGTTTTCAGGTTGAAAAGGAAAAAGTTATGCCTCTGTTATTTGAAGATGTAAGATTGGATTGTGGTTACCGGATTGATATTTTAGTGGAGAATAGGTTAGTTTTAGAGTTGAAAAGTGTGGAGGGTTTGACTGATATTCATTTGGCGCAGACTTTAACATATATGAAGTTAGGTGGCTATAGGTTTGGATTATTAATGAATTTTAATGTTTTAAGATTGAAGGACGGGATCAAACGTGTTGTAAATGGTTATTAAAATCGCCTTTGTTCTTTCTGTGTAAACTCCGTGTACTCTGTGGTTAAATATAAAGGATGGAGTAAAGCGTGTTGTAAATAGTTATTAAAATCGCCTTTGTTCTTTCTGTGTAAACTCCGTGTACTCTGTGGTTAAATATAAAGGATGGAGTAAAGCGTGTTGTAAATGGTTATTAAAATCGCCTTTGTTCTTTCTGTGTAAACTCCGTGTACTCTGTGGTTAAATATAAAGGATGGAGTAAAGCGTGTTGTAAATGGTTATTAAAATCGCCTTTGTTCTTTCTGTGTAAACTCCGTGTACTCTGTGGTTAAATATAAAGGATGGAGTAAAGCGTATTGTAAATGGTTATTAAAACTGCCTCTGTTTTCTCTGTGTAAACTCCGTGTACTCTGTGGTTAATCTATCATAAAATTGTGTTTTCTACGCAAAACTTTGCGAACTTTGCGGTTAAATGGAAAAGGTTAAAGTTTTAGCGCAGTACATGCCAGAACCAGCGGCACCGCTAATTGCCAAGTGGATAGATTATTTTCAATGTGAATTTAAGATCGCTAAAACCCGTTCTACAAAACTGGGCGATTACCGTCATCCTTATCAGGGACGAGGCCATCGCATCTCGGTAAATTTCAACCTTAACCACTATGCTTTTTTGGTTACCACTGTGCACGAGTTTGCGCATTTACTCACCTGGAACGATTTTAAAAATAAAGTAAAACCACATGGCTCTGAATGGAAGAAGAATTTCCAACGGATGATGCTTCCTTTTTTTGAATTAAATATTTTTCCTGATGATATTCATAAGGCGATTGATAATTATATGTCAAATCCGGCTGCCTCAAGTTGTTCCGATTTGCATTTATCGCGTGCTTTAAAAAAGTATGATAGCAATAAAACGGACACTTTACATTTAGAACAACTTCCGATCAATACTAACTTTAAAATTAAAGATGGCAGGCGTTTTACCAAAGGCGAAAGGATTAGAAAGCGGTACCGTTGTGTGTGTTTAGATGATAAACGTTTGTATCTGTTTAATCCTTTGGCAGAGGTTTTTGTAGTGGAATAACGAAAAGTCGTCATTTCGAGGAATAATTTATTGCATAAAAGTCAATATGAATAACAGGGGAGCCTCAACCCACAGATAAAACGCCAGAAGTCGTCATTGCGAGAAGGCTTTTTCAGCCGACGAAGCAATCTTAAACTATAGGTTATAGCGATCGTTGTAAGATTGCTTCGTCGTTCCTCCTCGCAATGACGACATTTTTTTATACAAACTTAAACTCATCCCCATCAAATAAACCGTTGTCGCTTAGTTTTAAATGTGGAATCACCAATAGAGCCATAAAAGAAAGCGTCATGAAAGGGGCAAGTAAAGTGGAGCCTAAATCTTTTGCAAACTGATCTATTGAAGTATAACTTTCTGCAACTCGGTAACCATCCTGATTGCTCATTAATCCGGCTACAGGTAAGGCCAAAACTTCTTCTTTGCTGTTGCCCAGGGCTACTACGCCACCTGTTTCTTTGATGACCAGGTTCACAGCTTCACAAATGCTCTTATCATCAGCACCAACGGAAATAATGTTATGACTGTCATGGGCAACGCTCGAAGCAATAGCGCCGTGTTTCAAGCCAAAATTCTTGACGAACGAAATTGCAACAGGTGCATCATGGTAACGGTTAACGACTACCATTTTTAATACATCATTTTCCAGATCGCTGACGATGTTATTATTTAAAATCTTTGGTTTAGCTGATAACCTGTTGGTGATCAATTGTCCGTCTAAAGCTTCAATTACGGGAATTTCTTCTTGTCTGGTAAAGGGATAAATAAAATCTTCTTCCTTTTTTAAGCTGCAGTCGAAATGGTTTACCGATTCCTGATCTTCTACATGTTTTACCCAACCGCCCACTGTTTTGCCATTTTCAGCAAGCAATAATCCGTCAATGTATGTTTGTTTTACCTTGAATTTTTTTAAATCTTCTAATATGATAAAATCTGCCGGATCGTTAAGTTGTAACGAACCAACATCTAATTTATAATGAAGAATAGGGTTGATACAGGCTGCCTGAAGGATATTGAAAATGTCGATCCCCTTTGCTACTGCCCTCGCACAAAGCTGATTAATATGATTTTCGACCAAGCTATCGGGATGTTTATCATCACTGCAAAACATCATCATTTCCGGCCAATCGTTTAACAAATCAATTAGTGCTTCGAAATTTTTGGCTGCACTTCCCTCGCGGATGAGGATTTTCATTCCGCGCTGTAATTTGTCCAGCGCTTCTTCAGCAGTAAAACATTCGTGATCGGTAGAAATTCCGGCATCGATATATTGCTGAACGGCATCGCCGCGTAAGCCTGGTGCGTGTCCATCAACAGGTTTACCTAATTGATGAGCGGCAGCAATCTTTTTTAGAACCTCTTCATCTTTATTAAGCACTCCTGGGAAATTCATCATTTCGCTGAGGTATTTTATCTCAGGACGTTCTAAAAGCGCTTTTACATCATCGTGATTTAATTCTGCACCTGCAGTTTCAAAAATTGTGGCCGGAACACAGCTCGGTGCACCAAAATTAAATTTGAAAGGCACGGTATTGCCGTTTTCGATCATAAATTCTACACCCTCCATGCCACAAACATTGGCAATTTCGTGGGGATCGCTTATGGTAGAAACCGTTCCGTGAACAACTGCCAGCCTCGCAAATTCACTTGGAATTAACATGCTGCTTTCTATATGCACATGACTATCAATAAAGCCCGGAGAAATAAAAGGGACGCCTTCCCGCTGGTCAGAAATTTTGGTGATTGATTTTATTTTGCCTCTATCAACCTCCACTTCGCCAAAGAAAATATTTCGTTTTGTGATGTCGATGATATTTCCTTCGACTTTAAAATTGCTCATTTATTTTGTGTTTAACTGGTTAATTGTATAATCGGTTAACTGTAGATTTGCCTTAACAATTAACCGATTTAAACAGTTTATACGATTAACCTATCTTAGTATTTTAATAATTTATCTATCGTTTCTGCTAATCTTGCCTTAGCCAGGAAATCGTCTTCTAATACCTTGCTCATCGGGATTGCTGTATCTAAACTTGCACAACGCATTACAGGAGCATCCAGATAAGAGAAACAATGTTCCCCGATCCATGCGGAGATTTCTGCACCAAAACCGTTGGTTAAGGTATCTTCGTGCAAAATTAAAACTCTCCCTGTACTTTTTACTGCTTTACTAACGGTTTCTTTATCCCAGGGTTGAAGTGTACGCAAATCAATTAAGGTAGCACTGCTTTCTGGGTGTTGTTTAAAGTAATCTAAAGCCCAATGAACGCCTAAACCGTAGGTAACAATGGTGAATTTATTTCCATCGATAAGTTTAACGGCTTTTCCAATTTCCGTAGTATAATAACCATCTGGAACAGGGGCAGTTAAACTTCTGTACAGGTATTTATGTTCAAAGTACAGAACTGGATTAGGATCTTCAATAGCTGCCAGTAGCAAACCTTTCGCATCTTCAGGGAAAGCCGGATAAACGATTTTCAAGCCGGGTGTTTTTGTAAACCAGGCTTCATTACTCTGAGAGTGGAACGGCCCGGCGCCTGTTCCTGCCCCCGTAGGCATGCGCACTACCACATCGGCCTTTTCGCCCCAGCGGTAATGTGTTTTGGCTAGATTATTCACGATCTGATTAAATCCTACGGTTACGAAATCGGCAAACTGCATTTCTACCACGGCTTTATAACCATTAATAGATAAGCCTAAACCAGCACCAACAATGGCCGATTCGCAGATGGGAGTATTGCGGACCCTGCCTTTGCCATATTTTGCGGTAAAACCATCGGTGATTTTAAAAGCGCCACCATAATCAGCAATATCCTGGCCCATTAAAACCAGATTAGGGTATTTTTGCATAGCCAAGTCCAATCCATCTGTTATGGCATCTAAATATCTTTTATCTGTGGAAGTTTGATTGGGTTGAATAACTTCTTGCTGATAGGGGTAATACATGTCGGTCTCTTCCTGATTGGCATTTGCTTCTGGTTCAGCTTCGCTAAAAGCTTCTTCAACTTCTAACTCAATATCTCTTTTAACCTGAATTTTAATGTCGATTACCGCATCAGAAGTTAAAATGCCTTGCTCAATTAAATAGGTTTCGTAATTGTTCAAGGGATCTTTCTTTTCCCATTCATCAAATAGTTCTTGTGGGACATATTTAGTGCCTGATGCTTCTTCATGTCCACGCATCCTGAAAGTAAGGCATTCTACCAAAACTGGTCTTGGATCTTTTCGGATTTCCATGGCTAGCTGGTTGATAGTATCATAAACTTCTAAAATATTATTCCCGTCGATCTGAACGCCTTCTACACCATAACCAACGGCCTTATCGACCAAATTTTTGCACCTGAACTGTTCTGACTTTGGCGTAGAAAGCCCATATCCATTATTTTCGATCAGGAAGATAACAGGGAGGTTCCAAACGGCGGCAACATTTACGGCCTCATGGAAATCGCCTTCGCTGGTGGCACCTTCTCCGGTATAAACCAAAGTAGCGTGTTGCTTGTTGGCCAGAACATCAGCCAATGCAATACCATCGGCTAAAGCCATCTGTGGGCCAAGGTGGGAGATCATCCCGATAATTTTATAATCCTGTGTGCCAAAATGGAAGGAGCGATCGCGGCCTTTTGTAAAACCGGTAATTTTACCCTGCCATTGGGCCATTAATTTTTTTAAGGGGATATCGCGTGAGGTAAAAACACCCAGATTACGGTGCATAGGTAAAATATATTCATTGCTTTGCATGGCCAACGTACTGCCAACTGCAATGGCTTCCTGGCCAATGCCCGAAAACCATTTGCCAATCCGGCCCTGACGCAAAAGTTTAAGCATTTTGTCTTCAACCATCCGGGGGTAAAGCAATCTTTTGTATAAATTCAATAAGAATTTGTTGTCTTTATCTCCTCGATTGAAATGCATAGTAGGCTTTTGATTAGTGCTTTAAGAAATATCCCATGGATTAAAGACTTTAAATGGAACTTAGGCGTTATTGTTGTTGCCTCTACCATCAATTACAGATTGTTGAAATTCTTCATATTGCTCATCAGTTAGATTTAAAGAACTCCTAAATCTTTTATAAAGACTTTCTTTTGGCTTGTTATCTTTTTCTAAGATTTTAACAATACATAAAGCCTCTAAATCTTGTATAAGTTTGTAAGCTTTATCGTTTTTGATTTGCAACAAAACCGTATCCATATTTTTTTTCTAATGTATATCAAATATACAAAATATGAGGTTGACTATGTACTTTATGATTTAATGTTATGCGGACTGAAGACTCCGGACTTAGGACTCCCGATTTTTCTTCAACTCTTCCCACTGTTTGGCGAAAGATTTATCTGCTACTTTTGGCATTTCACGGTACTTGCCCCAGCTCTTTTTGAAGAAACTTTTGAGCATAAAGTTTTTAAACTTGCCACCGAAGAAATCCATCCATTTGCGATTTTGCATCATTTTATTAAACATGCTCCAGCCAATTTCCTCTTTTTTGCCATTATCATGAGCCGCTGCGGCATCTCTACGGTTAAGCAATAGCATTTTATGGATATCGATTTTAACAGGGCATACTTCCGAACATTTGCCGCAAAGGCTGGAAGCATAGCTTAAATGTTTAAACTCTTCCATGCCTTTAAAATGAGGCGTAATAACCGATCCGATAGGCCCACTATAAGTAGTATTGTAGGTATGCCCACCAATATTTTTATAAACCGGGCAGGCATTTAAACAAGCACCGCAACGGATGCAGTATAAAGCCTGTCTTTGGTCTTTTTGTGCCAATAAATTAGTACGACCGTTATCCAGCAAGATCACGTACATTTCCTCAGGTCCATCGGTTTCGTTAGGTTGACGTGGACCACTTAAAATGGTATTATAAACGGTTAAGTTCTGTCCGGTTCCGTGTGATGCCAGTAAAGGCCAGAACAGATCAAGATCGGCCATAGAAGGAATTACCTTCTCAATGCCTACAATTGCAATATGAATTTTAGGGAAAGTGGTACTTAAACGTGCATTGCCTTCATTTTCAGTAAGAGCAATGCTTCCGGTATCTGCAATTAGAAAATTCCCACCACTGATGCCAATATCGGCTGTTAGATATTTATCACGAAGCAATTCCCTTGCTTTTTGTACCAACTGAGGGGGAGTAGCATCTATAGGGGTGCCAAATTTATCGTGAAATAGCTGAGCAATATCAGTTGCACTTAAGTGCATGGCCGGGGTAACAATATGGTAAGGCGCTTGCCCAAGCAATTGAACAATGTATTCGCCTAAATCACTTTCTAAAGATTCAATGTTGTTCTTTTCAAGGAAATCGTTGAGGTGGATTTCCTCAGTGGTCATCGATTTTGATTTGATAACCGTTTTGCCGTTATTCCTTTTGATGATGTTGAGGATTTCCTGCTGTGCTTCTTCGGCATCATTTGCCCAGATGACCTTACCGCCACGGCGCTGGAAATTCGACTCGAATTCTGGTAAGAACTTGTCGAGATTTTCCATTACCCGCCATTTGATAACGTGTGCCTTTTTTTTGGATGCCTCTAAATTTTCAAATTTTGACAGGCCGCGTTCAACAGCTACATTGTATTTGCCAATATTATAATTTATGGTTTTACGATGCGGTAAATCGAAAGCTTTCTCGTCAGATTTCTCTAAAAATTCCTCGGCAATATTCATCAATAGTTATTTTGTAATAGGGTAACGAATATTAACTGATTTTAGTTTTTAGCTATTTCGTTATAAATTCAAAGATAGGAAACCGTATTGAGTTTATTTTTAGAAAAGTTAAACAAACGAAATAGTTGTTTTTTATTTTACCAGATTACAGTAGCTAGGTATCTTTTTGCAACCTCATCACTTGAAATTAGATTTAAACCTAATTCCATACTTGTAGCTATAATAATTCTGTCAAATGGATCGCGGTGAATAAAAGGGAGTGTCTTAAGTATTTTTAATGTCTCAAAATTAATCGGGATGATAGTAATTTTACTGGCATTACACGAATCTATTAATTCTTCCAGCGAATATTGTAATTGCAATTTGCCAAGAGATTGCTTGATGGTAATTTCCCATAAACTTGCGATACTTAAGTAAAGTTGTGTGGTTGAATCTTCTAAAATTTTTCTTGCTGCTTTCGATAGTGCAATATTATCATCTTGCATCTACAGTAAAACATGAGTATCAAGCAAATACTTATTCACTACATATATTCTTTGAAATCATCCAACGGGGCATTAAAATTATCACTCATCTTCATCTTCCCCTTAAGTAAACCGAGTTTTCTAGGGTTATTTCCCTCATCTTTTTTATTTACTTTCTTTTGTAAAATAAAATCAATAAAGTCTTCTACTTCTTGCTGATAGGCAACAGGGATCATCTTAATTTTTTCTAAAATATTGAACTGATCCATAAATGCGCTTTTATCAAAAATAACATTTTAATCTTGAAATATAAAGTTGCAAATCACTGTGCATAAAAAAGCCCCGACATTAATCGAGGCTCAGTGTTTTTATATCATTATTTCTTTGGATTTCCTTTTCCGTCCATGTCTACTGCCGGGCGTTTAGGTCTGTTGGCCAGTTCCCATGCGGTAAAATAGGTCAGTTTTGCCCTTTTAGCCAAAAGTGGAAAGTTGATTTTGCTTACCTCATCACCTGGCTTGTGGTAATCCTGTTGTAGCATTCCGTCATAATAGAAGATGATTGGAATACCCAATTTAGCGAAGTTATAATGATCTGAGCGGTAATAAATCTGCTCCGGATCTTTTGGATCATCATATTTGTAATCCAGTTTCATTTTGGTATAAGTTGCATTAACCTGCTCACTTAATTTACCCAAATCGCTGCTTAACATATTCGAGCCTACAGAGTAGATATAATTTGCAGAATCTGGCTTGCCCAAATATTCTTCACCTGTACGGCCGATCATGTCTGTATTTAAATCCGCAATGGTGTTTGCAACAGGAAAAACAGGGTGTTCAGAATACCATTCAGAACCCCAAAGTCCTTTTTCCTCACCAACAACAGTCATAAAAAGGATACTGCGTTTAGAACCTTTTCCAGCTTTTTTAGCATCTGTAAATGCTTTAGCCATCAACAAAACACCAGTAGTTCCCGATCCGTCATCGTCGGCACCATTGTTTACTTTGTCTTTTGCATTTGGATCAGTTTCTAAACCGATGTGATCATAATGACCTGTAAGGATCAATACTTCTTTTTTAAGTACCGGATCAGAGCCTTCTAAATAACCTAAAACATTTTCGCATCTAACCGCGGTTTCTGTTTTTGCTGCACTTGCCGAGAAAGGTGTATTTAATACTTTTGAAGCAGGAGCCTGGCTTTCTGTTATTTTTTTCTGAAGATCTGCAACAGTAGTATTAGATGCTTTGAACAATTCATTTGCTAAAGCTACTGATATCGAGATACGGGGTGTTTCATTTTGCTTTTGAGCTTCGATAGCCGCATTGGTTTTCACCATCACGCGACCTTTTTTTAAGGTTTGTTTGGTGTTTTCGGTTATCCTGTCAACAGCAGGATCAATCAGGATAATTGCTTTAACATTATTTTCGGCAAAATATTTTGCCCTTGCCTCCAAAGTTGCACGATAAGCTGCTCTATCGATCCTTGTGCCTGGTTTTAAGGTTGGATCGCCACCGTTGAACATCATCACTACTTTACCTTTAATATCAGTACCTGCAAAATCGTTGTAGTTATCTCTTTTTATTCCATAACCAATAAATACAATTTCGTCTGTAGAGAAGGTAAAACCTTTATCGCTAATTAAGCTTGGTGATACCAGGTAATCTTTTTGGTATTCTTTTGGCTGACCATTCACCGTTAACTGGCTTTCTTTTAAAGTAACATTAACCAGATCGATCTTTTGGAAGTAGCTGCCATTTACCGGTGCTTTTAAACCTAATGACTTGAAGTAATTGCTGATATAATCTGCGGCCATCCAGGCACCTTTAGTTCCCGTTTCACGGCCCTCATATTCATCAGATGCTAAAACAGAAAGGTGTTTGTAAGCATTCTCAGGATTAATCGCCTTGCTGAACTTTATGGCATCCTGATTAGGCTTTAGTGGTGTGATTTGGCTAAAGCAACTCGCTGATATAAGCGATGCCAAACCAAAAGTTAAAAATTTTTTGTTCATTATGATAATAGTTAGTTGAGTTTTTTGTTAGCACGAAATTTTTTCTACCCTGTTCTGGTGGCGGCCGCCCTCAAAATCTGTAGTTAAAAAAGTAGTGGTAATTTCTTTAGCCAGTTCTTCTGAAACAAATCTTGCCGGAATGCACAAGACATTTGCATTGTTGTGTTTACGGACCAAAGAAGCAACTTCATTTTCCCAACATAAACCAGCTCTGATGTGCTGATGTTTATTGGCCGTAATAGCTACTCCGTTTGCCGAGCCACAAAGTAAGATGCCGTAGGTAAATTCTCCATTTTCTACTGCTGCCGCAACCGGATGAGCAAAGTCTGGATAATCTACAGAGCTTTCAGAATAGGTTCCAAAATCTTTTACTTCGTAATTCTGTAAAAAATCTTTTAATATTTCTTTGTATTCAAACCCAGCGTGATCCGCTCCAATAGCAATTTTAATTTTTGTATCAGACATTGTCAAATTTATAGAGAATTATGAAATCCGTTCGTAATGTTTTTGTTAGTTAGCGTAGAAAGCTGCCTCGGCTTTTTTCTTTTTCTTTTCAATGTAGGCCGAAACAAAAATACTTAACTCATAAAGCAAGAATAGTGGCGTAGCTACAATCAACATCGTCATGATATCTGGCGTTGGTGTAACAATTGCTGCAATAATCAGGATGATTACAGCTGCGTATCTTCTGCTTGATCTCATTAATTTCGGGGTCATTAATCCCAATTTTGAAAGAATGAAAATAATAACAGGAAGTTCGAAAATAATACCTGTACCTAACGTTAAGGTAGCAACAGATGAAAGATATGAATCAACAGTGAACGTGTTTTTGATTTCGGCACTCACGGTATAACCAGTTAAAAAATTAACTGATAACGGACATACTACAAAATACCCAAAAAATATACCGATGATGAAAAGTACGGATGCGAAAAACACAAAACCACTGGCTGATTTGCGTTCGTTCTCGTGCAATGCCGGTTTAATAAAACGCCAGATTTCCCATAATAAATAAGGAAAACCAGCCACAATACCACACATAACACAAACGTTTAACTGAAGGTTAAACTGGCCGGCCATTTCGGTGTTGATAATTTCGCCGTTAATTTTGGTGATACACATATCCTTACCCAATGATGGAAAATGTTCAACCAATTTACACATCATGCGATAGGTCCAGAAATCTGGTTTTTTCGGTCCGAAGATTATTTTATCAAGGATCTCTTCATTGAAGTAAAAAGCGATACCCGTAAAAACGGCAACTGCAATTACGGCTCTGATTAAATGTTTGCGGAGAACATCCAGGTGATCAAAAAAAGACATTTCTGCCTCTAATGTGGTGCTCTTTTGCCCGATAGCTTTTGTAAGTAGATTTTTTTTAGTGTCGCTCATGTTGAAAACAAAAATACCATTCTATTTGAATAGAATGGTATTTACGTGTTAAATATAGAAATAGTTTATATTATTATGAGAAATGATACTAAAAATTGAACGCAGCCATAGCAGTTGTTCTAAAGTTGCACCTTAATTACGCTCAGTTGCATTAAATTTGCTGCATTGTTGTAATTAAATTGATATACACCATCTTCTCCTGTAACGATTAAAGATTTAGGTCCGGCAATCACATCAAAACTTTTCACATTACTTAAATGCTGCAACATGTTATCCGCTATTTTAGTTTTATTGGCAATGTTAAAACTCTTTATTCCATAATTGCCTTCACATAGAAATAAATTATTACCACTGGTGCTTAGGCCATGTGGGTTTTGCATGGGATAAACCGCAATCTGTTTCGGGTTGCTTGGGTCTTCTATATCTACAACTTCTAGTTGATTATTTGCTTGCCTGCACATATTGCCCGTACGTAAGGTAACATAAGCATACTTTCCTTGGACAACTACGGGGTCGCAGGCAAAAATATGGCTGTAAGTAGATAGTCGTACAGGATTGGCCGGATCGGTAGTGCTAAAAATATGCATACCCCTATTGGTTCCTATAAATAATTTGTTTTCGTAAGGGAAAATAGTTTCAACACCCCAGTCTAAATTAATGGCCTTCAAAAAAGTTGGGTTTGATGCTGCCTTAACATCAAACAGGCTTAAATTATTCATACCAACAGTATAGAGGTAATCGTTCATTAATGTAAATCTGGCCATTGAGCCACCTTGTCCAGACGAACCTCCTTGCGATGATGCGTTGCTGATATAAGCAGCATCATAAAACATCCCTTTTTTGTAAGTTTGTTTCTTAACCAAGGTGTCTTTATAAGTGTAAAGATATTTTTCTGCACCTGCTGAATATAATTGATTGAAAACATCAGTTACTCTTTTAACCTGTTTGATATCATTCATATTTGAAAGATCAAAAGCCAGTAAATCAATAAAATTGTCGGCGTAAAGGATATTATTGTGAACCGCTAAATCTACATTTCCCGGAATTTGCAGAAAACCTACATTTACAGGAGCACTAGGATTAGCATTATTATAGATATGAATACCTTCGTTAGGTTCGTTAATGAAGAGGTAATCGTTGTAAATGTATATCTTCCCAGTTCTTTTGGCTTGAACAGCCTTAGTCATTCCTACAGGTAAAGCCCTCATTTCTTTAACAGAAATCATTTTTACAATCTGTATCCTTTCGTACTCATCTTTTTTACAGCTGGTAAATACTGCGAAAACAAGTAGAAAGAATAATGCGTTAATTAGATTTTTTTTCATAATTCGAGTGTTTCTTTATCAAACGTAAAAAATTAATTAAACGCTACAGTATTGGACTTAAATATTAATTATCAGTTATTTATCTAATAACTTGATTGAAATCTGAAACAATAAAAAAGGCTGTCCAAATATTTTGAACAGCCTTTGTATGGTTAAACGTAAAAAACGTGTTTATCCTTCTACAAATTCAAAAGTTTCCATAAATTTCGTAGTGAAATTTCCTGCCCTGAAGTTAGGATCTTTCATCAATTGTAAATGGAAAGGAATAGTGGTTTTAATGCCTTCGATCACGAATTCACTCAAAGCACGTTCCATGGTACAGATCGCTTCTTCACGGGTTTGCGCTACGCAGATTAATTTTGCAATCATCGAATCGTAGTTAGAAGGAATAGAATAACCTGCATAAACATGGGTATCAACACGCACACCGTGTCCGCCTGGAGAATGGAAATTAGTGATTCTACCTGGAGAAGGACGGAAGTTGTTCGCTGGATCTTCTGCATTGATACGGCACTCGATGGCGTGCATCTCTGGCGTATAGTTTTTGCCTGAAATCGGGATTCCGGCAGCCACTTTAATCTGTTCTTTAATTAAATCGAAGTTAATCACCTCTTCAGTAACCGGGTGCTCTACCTGGATACGGGTGTTCATTTCCATAAAGTAGAAGTTACGGTGTTTATCAACCAGGAATTCGATAGTACCAGCACCTTCATAGTTTACAGCCATTGCACCTTTAATCGCAGCTTCACCCATTCTTTCGCGAAGTTCTTCGGTCATAAACGGAGAAGGAGATTCTTCTACCAGTTTCTGGTGACGGCGTTGAATAGAACAATCGCGTTCTGATAAGTGACAAGCTTTACCAAACTGATCTCCGATAATCTGGATTTCAATGTGGCGTGGATCTTCGATATATTTTTCTAAATATAAACCATCATTACCAAATGCTGCGCCAGATTCCTGACGGGCACTGTCCCAGGCATTTTCGAAATCTTCGTCTTTCCAAACTACACGCATCCCACGGCCACCACCACCGGCAGTTGCTTTTAAAATAACAGGGTATCCCATTTCGTTGGCAATTGCAATACCTTCTTTAACGCTATTAAGCAAGCCTTCCGATCCTGGAATAGTTGGAACACCTGCAATTTTCATGGTTTCTTTTGCAGAGGCTTTATCGCCCATACCATTGATCTGCTCAGGAGTTGCACCAATAAATTTGATGTTATACTCACGGCAAATATTAGAAAACTTAGCATTTTCTGATAAGAAACCGTAACCCGGGTGTATGGCATCAGCATTAGTTAATTCTGCTGCCGAAATGATATTCGGAATATTTAAATAAGAATCTTTACTAGGCGGGGGACCAATACAAACAGCCTCATCAGCAAAACGTACGTGTAAACTTTCGCGATCTGCGGTAGAGTAAACAGCAACTGTTTTGATGCCCATTTCCTTACAGGTACGGATAATACGCAAAGCGATTTCACCCCTGTTGGCAATTAGTATTTTTTTAAACATAATTTTTTAATTGATGATTGCACCGATGATATGATTACACTGATCATTTAGCGTAATGTAAACCGATACAATCAAATTTTAAATTAAATGCCATGGTTCGTGTCGCCACGAACCATTTATATTTTTTCAGTTTGCTAAATGCAAAACTGAAGATCATCATAATTTTACGGTATTTCGGTCAGTGAGGACACAGACCGAGGCGTAAGGTGACGTTACGATTAAATAGGTTCTACTAAAAATAATGGTTGATCGTATTCTACTGGTGATGCATTATCTACCAAAATTTTAACGATACGGCCAGAAACTTCACTTTCGATTTCGTTGAAAAGTTTCATTGCTTCAATAATACAAACTACTTTACCTGCGCTGATCTCGTCGCCAACATTAACAAACATTGGTTTATCCGGACTAGCTGAACGGTAGAAAGTACCGATCATTGGTGATTTAACAGTTAGGTATTTCGAAGTGTCTTCTGCGGCAGGTATGGCAGGCGTTGCTGCAACCGGAGCAGTAGGAGCTGTAGCAACTGGTGCAGCAGCCTGTACAAGCGGAGCTTGTGGTACGGTAGCATGCACAACTGTTGGTGCTTGGTTTGTTTTGATCGTGATTTTGAAGTTTTCCTGCTCAATAGCAACTTCATTTACTCCAGAACGAGAAACAAATTTAATCAGTTCCTGTATTTGTTTGATATCCATTTTTTAGGCTAGTTATGTAAAAAATAGTGTTTATTGAATTAACTAAGTTATACTTTTTTTGTTTTATTTTTCTTTGCAACCGCTTAAGGTTGATGGTTTAATGGCTCATCGTTAATGGTGATGTGCTTAATTAAGCAGCTGATTAACTCCGAGCTCCAAGCTCCCAACTCAATTACTCAGAGTCGTAGGCCCATTTAAGGTATACCGAACCCCAGGTAAAGCCACCACCAAATGCAGCTAAAACGATGTTATCGCCTTTTTTCAGTCTGCTTTCCCATTCCCATAAACATAAAGGAATTGTTCCGTTGGTTGTATTTCCGTAACGTTCAATGTTGATCATTACTTTGTCGGTGGTAACGCCCATGCGGTTTGCAGTGGCATCGATAATGCGTTTGTTGGCCTGGTGAGGTACTAACCATGCAACATCATCAGCAGTTAAGCTGTTGCGTTCCATAATTTCGGCAGCAACATCGGCCATATTGGTTACAGCAAATTTAAATACTGTTGGGCCTTCCTGGTGTGCAAAATGTAATCTTGCGTCAACAGTTTCGTGTGATGCCGGCATAACCGATCCACCTGCTTTCATCCCCAGGAAATCTCTTCCAGAACCATCTGTTCTCAAGATAGAATCCTGAATACCAAAACCTTCTTCGTTTGGCTCTAATAAAGCACAGCCACAACCATCACCAAAAATGATACAGGTTGTACGGTCTTCGTAATTGATGATTGATGACATTTTATCGCCGCCAACAACTAAAACTTTTTTGTGCCTTCCTGATTCAACAAATGATGCACCGGTAGAAAGCCCGAAAATAAAGCCAGAGCAAGCGGCCTGTAAATCGTAACCCCAGGCATTTGTAGCACCTATTTTATCAGCTAAAACGTTTGCTGTTGCAGGGAAAGTAAAATCTGGAGTAGTGGTGCAAAAGATAATCAGTTCAATTTCTTTTGCATCAATTCCCCTCTTTTTAAGTAAACCATTTACGGCATGAACAGCCATATCGGAAGTACCTAAACCTTCTCCCTTTAAAATTCTACGTTCTTTAATTCCTGTTCTGCTGGTAATCCATTCATCCGAAGTGTCAACAATGGTTTCTAACTCTGCGTTTGTAAGCACATAGTCGGGAACGTAACCATTTACTGCTGTAATAGCAGCGTGAATTTTACTCATTTTAAGAATTTTAATAAATTATTTAAATGCCATTCTAATTTTTTCTACCAATCCGGTGGTAATCATTTCCCTGGATTGGAGAACCATATTTTTAACAGCTAGCGGACTGGAAATTCCGTGTCCGATAACAACTGGAGCGTTAACACCTAAAACCGGACTTCCACCGTACTGTTCATAGTTAAAACGATCGAAGAACTCATCTTTAAGTCCTTTTTTGATGGTAAGCACGTAAAACGATTCTGCTAATTTAAGCATTACATTTCCAGTAAAGCCATCGCAAACAATTACATCCGCTTTTTCATTAAACAAGTCTCTTCCTTCAACATTCCCCACAAAATTGAACAGATTGGTTTCTTTCATTAACGGAAAAGTGGCCATGCTAAGCATGTTTCCTTTTTCATCTTCTTCACCAATGTTCATTAAGGCTACTTTCGGATCGTTAATCTGCAAAAGGTTTTCTGCATATAAACTACCTAAAACACCAAATTGTAATAAAATATCAGGTTTACAGTCGGCATTCGCACCTACATCTAAAAGTAAACCGGTACCGCCTTTAATTTTTGGAAGAATTGTACATAAACAAGGGCGGATGATGCCCGGGATGGTTTTAACGCTAAATACAGCGCCAACCAACATGGCTCCAGAGTTACCTGCACTTGCAAAAGAATCGAGTTTACCTTCTTTTAAAAGGTTAAAACCAACTGCTATGCTCGAATTCGGTTTCTGAACGATTGCTTTGGTGGGATGTTCGCCCATACCAATTACTTCATCAGTATGAACGTATTCAAAATGATCTGGATTAAAACCTTCTTCTGCAAGGATGGGTTTAATCTGTTCGGTATCGCCAATAAGAACTAAATGCTCTCCGGCGTTAAGCGATTGATGAGCAGCTATTGCTCCCAAAACAATTGCTTTGGGAGCATAGT
>Ga0308160_10000414_pt1 | contig 84298 bp, 126 predicted proteins | sample PhyFR1_FD_201036 | JGI IMG/M metagenome (GOLD analysis project Ga0308160, IMG submission 201036) | Phyllosphere microbial communities from UC Gill Tract Community Farm, Albany, California, United States - DLSLF.R1 | ecosystem: Host-associated > Plants > Phyllosphere > Unclassified | place...
CTACCTCGTCTCGCTCTTTGAGGACACCAACCTGGCCGCCATCCACGCCAAGCGCGTCACCATCCAGCCCAAGGACCTCCAGCTGGCCCGCCGGCTCCGGGGCGAGCGTGCGTCCTCACTCGGATCTGGCCAGCCTTGGTCTTGTCGTGCCTGTGCTGACTGCCTTTGTGCCCTCCCCACTCTCCAGGCTAATCACCTCGCCGAACCGTCCTGGCGTTCTGACGAGCAAGCGAGCACCGTGCTGCGCTTCTCGTCGAATTCCTCTTTCGCCCGCCAACTTCGGCCTTTGATTTGCCCCGATCCGGCCCCCTTCCCCACTTCGAGTTTGCCTCCCATCTATGTTCTTCATCCAGACGTCCTCGCTTTGTGCGTGAAATAGTCGTCTCCTGCCACACTCAGCGCCATCCCCTCGCCTTGGCTGCCTCGTCCTCGAGCTCTGCGATCGCGAACGCCGCCGTCCGACTAAGGTTAGGGTAGACGCGACTGCGAGTCTCTGCGTCAGGCAGGCGGGTGGACGGGCCGGGTTGCCGAGATGGAGCAGAGGTGGCCTGCTCGTCGGGCGTCGCAATGGCTAGGCATGAGCGACGCGTCCTTACGAGCGAGGCCGTACATCGAGACGTACCTTCTCTCCCAGCTTCCTCGCCTTGGCTTCTGCCTTGACCCGCTCCTTCTCCTTCTCCATCTCGCGCCTCTGCGCCGCCACCCTCTCCCTTTCGAACGCCTTCACCGCCTCCTTTTGCGCCTTGGCCGCCTCCTTTCGCGCGCGTTCGGCGGCCTTCGCGTCCTGCGCGGCTTGGCGCCGGGCGGCCTTGTCGGCTTCGGCAAAGGCCTTTGCCCAGATTTTGGTGTCCATCCCGGACATGCTGCTTGTGCGAGGGGCGGGCGAGGAAGGTGATTGGCGGCGGTCAACAGGTCAGGATGGGTAAGGGCGAGGTCAGCTGGACCACAGGCGGCTGGACTTTGCCCTGCCACAAGACAAAGGGAGAGCGCCAGCCAGCGTTCGACGTTGCGAGAGCCACCCGCGACGACCCCGCGGACAAAGGACGAAACATCGGGTCATAGGAATCGCCGCCACCCCAAGATCCGCCCGTGGAGCCTCCCAACTACTCGGACGCGAGCCCTTCGTCGCCAGCGACGTCGTCGACCATCTTGCGCCAGCGGCGCTGGACCTCGATCGACTCCTTGTAAATCGCGTACTTGACGTCAAACAGGGCCATCTCCTTCTTGCCGGCCTCCGGGACGATGCGCTTGCCAGCGGGCGTCATGTCGACCTGCCACATGCGCGTCGCTGTCAGCGGTCAAAGCACAGAGCAAAGTGTGCAACAGCAAGAGGGGGCAGGAGGGGAGGACGTACCATGATCTCCCACAGGCGCTCCTTCATCTCCTTGCCGGCCTCCTTGGCCTGGTCCATGCTCGTAATCTCCTTGCCGCCAAGGACGTCGCGCACCTCGGCCGCATACCGGCCGAGCATGGCCGAGCCCGAGACGACAGCGGCCGAGGAGGACGGCGGGAGAACGACGGGCACGCGGCAGATGGACGAGAGGATCGACATGAGTCGGACGTTCTTGACTTGGCCACCTGCAAGTCGGGCCGGTGTGTGGGATTGTCAGCCGCAGAGAGCGATACGAGTGGGCGAGTTTGACACGCAAGACGTACCCGACATGTAGATGGAGTCGACCTTGTGCCCCTTCTCGTTCATCTCCTCAAGGATGTGTCGCGTCTGGAGGGCGATCGACTACGAGCCAGGGAGTAGTGAAGCAGCAAGCTGTCAGCGACGGGCCTTAGCAAGAAAGGCGAGGCGAGCGACGTACCTCGAGCGTAACGTTGAAGCGGAGGGCGAGGTCACTCAGGTTGCTGTCGAGGGCAATGCCGGTCATCATGCCGCGCTGCAGTGGAAGGAAGGAAACAGTGTCAGCGGCACACGCATGAACCATGGGCGTAGACGACGAGCTCGAAGGCGGACCATGCGAGGGTCGGCCAGAGGACTCCGGTTGCCGTGGAGCTGAGAAGGGCGAGGGCGAGTCAGCAAGCTGCGTGTGCGTAGCATTAGAGCTGAGGACGTACGTCGGGGTAGAGGTGCAGGTCGCGCGTCAGGTGTGTGAGCGTCTCGCATCCGCGAGCGACGCGCATCTCCTCGAGCTTGTCGCCGAGCACGTCAAACATGTTGCGGTCCTGCTCCTTGGCCAGCTGCTGGAGCTGCGGGTAGGCCGGGTGCGTCTTGATCATGAAGTCGATCAGCTGGCCGGTCGACGATTGGCCGCCTTCGTTCATCCACCAGCCGGGGAAGCTAAGGCGGGCCATCCGAGATGCGAAGGAGTCAGGAGTCGGACCGGAATCAAAACCCAGCAGACTCGACAGAAGACTCACATGGCGTTCTTGTACGGGCCCCAGACGCCGTCAACAAAGACGCCCTCAGGCGACTGGACGATGTGGCATGTGCTCGTACCAGCGACGGCGGCGAGCCGATGGCCTGACTCGGCGAGCGCAGGTCGCTGGAGCGTCTTGAGCGTCTCGGTCGGGGTCGGGTCGTGTGCGTCGGTCGACAGAGCGGCCACGGTACCGACCCAGCCGGCGTAGGCGTCGATGACGGCGCTGCCGACGGCCGTGCCTGGCAGCAGACCAAGCTCCTTGGCCGCCTGCTCGCTCAGGCCCGAACCGACAGGCATGCCGGCCTGACAGTTCCGATGAGAAGGCGAGCAGGATTAGCATCGCGAGAAGCGGCCTTGATTGGGGTTTCGACTACGCACAGTCAGGACGAGCGCCTCGCCCGCTTCGCTCCCCTCCTTGACGCTGAGCTTTTCACCGGTCTTGCCGCCGATCTGCCCGAGCCCGCGCTCGACGAGCTCGCCGAGCCCTACCTGCTTAAGGAAGTCGGCGTTCCAGCCCTCGCTCTTTGGGTGGCTGCCGGCCGACTCGTGCGCGTCCGTCGGGATGTAGCTGAACTTGCAGACGAGCGAGTTGGCCGACCGCGCCTGGTGCTGGGTCGCCCGGTAGGTCACTAGGCGGCAACAAGGGGGGCAGTCGTCAGAACGAGGGGGGGGGGCACCCCATGAAAGCGCACGGGCCACAGTGGACGGACGGTAATCGGGCAGGTCAAAGAACTGGCAGTTGCGGAAACGCTCTGGGTCCATGTGCTTCTTGAGCCAGAGCGTTTTAGGGATCTCCATCTCGAGCTGTAGAAACGGTCAAGGAAAGGGGTTGATGCGCGTCAGCTACAAGCCCTCGAGCGAGCACAGGTCGTAACCTGATTAGCCAGCCCAACATCGCAATTGATGCCCATCTTCCAGCCCGGCGGAAATTCGAGACCCTCGAACCACCGCCTCTGGGCCAAGGGAAGGTTGTCGTTCAGACGAAGGGCTCAGGATTGCGCCTCCGGATTCGAACTCTGAGCGTGGGGTTGGGACGATACGACAGGACACCCGAGCCACTCACACTCATGGTTCCGCCAACGTAGTCAAGAACGACGCTGCCCGAGTCGTTGATGAGCTTGGCCTCATCCTCTGCACGGTGGTCTGCAGGTCCAGCGAAGGGTTCATGACGTCAGTACCCCGGACGCATGAGCGCAACCAACGAGACGGCCCGAGCGCACCGGCCCAGAGGATGACCGAGTGGTCCTCGCCGACGTCGGCGCCCTTCGCAAGCCCGAGGTCGGCGCCCTTCGTGACCTCGACCGGCCGGCCGTCGAGGTCGGTGACGACGAGCGAGCACGTCGCGTCGAAGCCGACGCCCTTGACCGCCTTCGGGTCGACTTTGGACTCGCGCAGGACATCGTTCGAGGCTTTGCAGATGGCGGCCCAGATGTCAGTGGCCGACTGCTCAAAGATCCGGTGGTCCTGGCCGTCCCGGAACGTCTTGGTGTCGTAGGCCGACTCGGCGCTGGGCGGGCGGGGTGGGTTCAGCCGGAAGACGACGGCCGGCAGCAGGGCCGAGCGCTCTCGGAGGAGGCCGATCAGGCAGCCGGGGGGACGTACAGGAGCTCGCCAGAGTGTGAGAGGAGGGCAGCCCGGGCCGAGCCAGTGCCGACGTCGACGCCGAGGTAGTAAGACATGCTGTAAGGTTGGGGAGCGGGAGCGGGAGGAGGGCGATGGGTGGAAGAGGAAGCTGGAGTCGTGATGGAGCTGCTTCGGAGGTCACGGCGGCGGCGGCGTCAGCCTCCGTCCCTCCGAGCTCCTAGCACTGCCATTTTGAGCTCACGAACTGGTAAAAGAGAGGCAAGCGAGTTCCAGCCGGGTGAGAGGAAGGGGTTGTCGTAGCTGCTGATGATGGGCAGGAGGGGGGAGTCGCGCTCTCCCACTTTTGGGAGGGCTTAAGCGGCGCCGGCGAGACGGGAACCGATTTGGCCGGCGTGTGCGAGTTATCGGCCCGACCCCTTCGCACATAGGGCCGTCATCTGCTCTCGCGTCCGCTGCCGCCGGCTTCCCAAACACACCAACAACCGGCTGCCCGCCCTCGTGAGGACAATGCTCAACCCTTTTCCCTTCGCACAAGGAGCATCGGCCATTCTTTCAGGTCGCGAGCCAGTCGACGCCGAGCCCGACGGCCCGGAGGACGCGTTCGATGCTCTCGCGGACCTCGCTCTCGCCCTCGTCCGCCTCGAGCTGCTGGTCCTCGTCGAGGTCAAGGTCCGAGAAGGCGAGCTCCTCGAGCAGCGGCATCCGACGGCGAGCGAAGCGGGCGGCAAACTCGCTCGCGTCCTGCGTCTTGACGGCGGCTGGCAGGGCGAGCGTCTGCAGCCGCCGGTGGGAGAGCCGGGCGAGGGAGAGGATCGGATGGGCCGCTGGGAGGACGAGATTGCGGAGGTTCGGGGCCGCATAGAGGAGCGATTGGACGTCTTCGACCGAGAGGTTCGTGTCCTCCATGTCGAGACGGCGCGTGTTCCGCAGGTTGGTGAAGAAAGGCGCGAACGGCCGGCGGACAAAGACCGACATGAGCGTCAGGTCGGTGACGGTCCCGCCGCTCAAGAGACCGCTGACGTCGAGTGGGATCTCAGCCTCGCCCTTGACGGTGAGGATGCGGAGGGCCGAGAGGTCGAGCCAGCGCGTCAGGACGGTCGGCTCGTCGAGGTGCTGGTCGCTCTGATGGATGGTGAGGTGGGAGAGCTTGGGTCGCCGGAAAGGCGGCGGGACGACGAGGTCGTCAAACAGCGCTGGACTGAGCGGGAGGCCGACGATCCGGATCAGGTTGGGGAAGCGATCGAGGTGGAGGAGGACGAGCTGGTGGTGCGTCTGAGGGAGGTCGCTCCGCGTAAAGATGAACGAGAGGACGTCGGCCCCTAGCGAGGGCCGCCGGATGCACTCGTAGAGGAAGCGCCGGAGGAGATCGGCATCGGCCTCACCATCGATATGGACGAGTCGGGCGATCAGGGGCGAGGCGAAGCGCTGTCGAGAGAGGAGGCAGATGTCGTCAATGGGCTTGTAAAGGTAGTAAAGAGGGACGGGGGGGGTGGAGCGACGAGACGCGCGACGAGACGCGTCTTGGAGCTCAGGGCTGAAGAACCAGGCTAAGAGGCCGTACGTGGAACTGGCGCGAGACCTGGCAAGCGCGGATGAGCGTCCTCCGGACGTGCTTGAGCTTAGCCGGCGAGGCCACCCAGGGCCAGAGCGGTGGGTAGCCGAGGTCATCGAAGATGCGCTGCTGGACCTCGAGTGGGAGCGACGTGAAGCTCGCGGGCGAGCCGGCGGACCTCCTGGGCGGCGCAGGCAGGCAGGCAGGCAGGCCGTCAAGGAGCAAAGGCCAGCACGAGGTCCGTCAGCCCACGGACTTGGCCCAGCGGCGAGGACGAGGGGAACGGAAAGCGCACCTGTTGCTCGCTGACATTCGTGCGTCGGGTCCTGGCTCGCTGGTCGAGGGGTCGTGGCTGGGGAGAGTGGGAGGTGAAAAGGGTCGGCCGCGGTCGGCACCGAGGGCCGTCGGGGGGCGGCTCGAAGGCTTGCCGGCCGACCAACGCCTGCGGGGTAGCCGTCGACCGCCATCTTTCACCTCCCCCTTCGCGACATGGTGCCCAACAAGGTCATCGTCACAGGCGCCTCGGGCGTCCTCGGCCGGGCCGTCATGCGTGTCTTTGAGGCCGAGGACGACGTCCAAGGTCCGTCCGCCGGAGAGGGCGAGAGCTTCAGGGTGTCGAGCTGACCGGCGGCGGCCTCTCTCGCCTGCCGCTCGCGACTCGCCCGCCCCGCTGCCGCTCTTCCTTCCCCTCCCCAGTCCACGGTCTCGCCTACTCGCGCTCGTCGCCGAGCTTGACGAAGCTCGATTTAGTCGACGCCAACGCCGTCAGGTCGTACCTCGAAACCGAGCGGCCAACCGGTGCGTCCCCTTCCCCTCCCCTCGTCGTCGTCGGGCGCAGCAAGCACGCGCACACACACCCCACCCTCCGCCCGCTCTCAGCCCGAGCCCCGAAGCTTGACGCTACCCCCCCTCCCACGCCTTTCGCTCGAAACGCTTCCAGCCGTCATCCACTGTGCAGCCGAGCGCAGGCCCGACGCAGCGGCGGCCGACCCGGAGGCGGCCCGCAAGCTCAACGCCGACGTGCCCGAGATGCTCGCCAAGCTCGCGGCCGAGCTCGACTATCGGCTCATCTACATCTCGACCGATTGTGAGCTGCTCTGCGAACTCGTTCTGCTCGTCGCACCGACAGGGTCTGATAAGCTTTCGCACTGCCTGCCTGCTAGATGTCTTTGATGGGACGACGTCCGTCCCTCTCTCTCTCTCTCATTTAGCTGTACTTACGCGACCGTTCCCCAATCTAACATCTCCCTCCCTTCACCCGCGCTCGATCTAGTCCGCCCTACAAGCCCGACGACGCGCCCAACCCGCTCAACTTCTATGGCGAGACGAAGGCCGCTGGCGAGCGTGCCGTCCGACGCTATTCAGCCGGCAAGGGTCTGACGCTCCGGGTACCCATCCTGTGTGTCCATCCGCCGAGGATAGGGCGCCCACTCCCCCTTCCCACCCCCTTCCGCTCCCGCTCACGGGTTTGCCGAGCGATGCGAGGATGGCTGATAGGTCGGGCGCTCCCTCGGCGGATCAGGTACGGCGCGACCGAATACAATTCAGAGACGGCCGTCAACGTCCTGCTCGACATCGTCCAGGATAGGAGCGGCAAGACGTACAAGAGTGGGTGCCCCCCCCCTCTCTTGCTCTCGCACCTGCGTCCTCGTCCGACCCCCTTCGCCCAAGCGGACGTGTGACTGAAAGCCGGTCCCTCGCCGCCCACGCCCCCTCCCCCCCCCCTTTTTCCGATCCCTTGCGTCCACCCACGCCACGCAAGTGGACGCCTACCAGTCGCGTCTCCCGACCAACGTCGACGACGTCGGCCGCCTCCTCCTCCAGATCGTCCGCCGCTTCCCACCCTCATCGACGACGGCGCCGGCCGTCCTCCACTTTGCGAGCCGGCGGCCGTTCACCAAGTACGCCATGTGTCTCGCGATCGCCCGGGCGCTCGGCAAGAAGGGCGAGGTCGGGCACATCGTCGAGGACCGCACCAAGCCGACGGACGGCGTCGTCCGGCCCGAGGTGGGTCCGAGTGTGGCCCCTCCTGCTTGCCTGCCTGCCTGCACTCCCGCCGCCGCGTTCCAAGGGTGGACTGACCGTTTGCGTGCTCGCGTGCGATGGCTCGCGACCGCCCCTCTCTCTCCCCGCACGAAAGGACACGACGCTCTCGACCGACTGCCTGGCCGAGCACGGGCTCGTCTGGGAGGAGCGCGTGCCGTTCGAGCAGTGGTGGGAGGCGTCGCTCGGTGGTCGCTAGGGGCAAGGGACTTAGACGGGGGGTGGCGGATAGATGAAAAAGGGTTCTCCGGTTCCGTCCCCTGCCCCGCCCGCGCGCGTTGGCAGGCCTCCGATTCGCAGCGTCCTCCGCCCCGTCGCCGTCGTCCCCCCTCCTCCTCGCTACCCCCCCTACAGCAGCATGTCCGCCCTCCGTTCCGCCACCCGGTTCATCAACACGCCCGTCGCGCCGGCGGCCATCCGGGGCTCGGCCCCGCTCGCCCTCAAGCAGCTCAACATGGCCCTCGCCCCGCGGCACGACGATCACCACGGCCCCACCGCCGGCAGCCGCGTCGGTACGCCCCGTCCCTTCGCCCTCCAGCTCGGCAGGGGCTCGGCTCGGATCGGCGTCAACGGTCAGTGGGACCTGCCGCCGCCGACGCGGTCGAGGAGAGGGGGGGAGGGAGGTTGGACATCGGGCGAGCAGCAGCGAGGGGCGAGCGGGGAGGCGGAGGAGGAGGATCGAGTGGTGCTCGGCCGCGCGGGCGGGAAAGGCGACGAGGCCGGTTGGCTCCCCCGCTCGGAAAAGTCGCCAGGAGGGGGTCCGGCCGGCCCCCCTTTCGCTCGACCCGTCAAGCGCTCTGGCGGTTGTGCGGCCTCGTGCCCTGGGCCGCTGGCCTCCTCGTCCCAGCTGGGCCGGCTTCTCCTCCCCCCCCCCCCGAGTTGGATCGGGAGCGGGCGAGGGGCGAGGTCGAGCTTCCGCGCGCGCGCCGGGCTGGCCGTGCAAAGCCCACCGACACACCCACTCCCTCCGTCTCGGCTTCGTCCCTCGCTCTCCCTTGCGATCCCCCGGACCCACGTCGCTTGGCATCCTTTGGCCTCTCGCACATGCTCCCCCTCCCCTCCCCCCTGCCAGCCTTGCCGTCTCGCTCGATCTTGCGCGGGGCCAGGTCGCTGACTGCCTTCACTCCCCCCCCCCCTTACCCCCTCGCCGCGCCGTCTCGCCCGCCCGATCGACCTCCCTCCAGCTCCTGCGTCGGCCCCCCACCGCCGGTCCTTCACCTCCTCCCCTCCCACCGCCCGGGCGCCCGTCGCCGCCCCCGACTTCACCAAGTACCGGGCCTCGAACCCGGCGGTGACGCGCAACGTCTCGTACTTCATGGTCGGCTCGATGGGCGTCCTCTCGGCCGCGGCGGCCAAGTCGACCGTCGTCGACCTCGTCACCACCCTCTCGGCTTCGGCCGACGTCCTCGCCCTCGCCAAGCTCGAGGTCTCGATGGCGTCCATCCCCGAGGGCAAGAACGTCATCGTCAAGGTGCGCCCCGCCTCCTCTCTCTCGCGCACGCTCGACCGGGGGGCCGCTCTCCTGAAGGGGTGTGGAGAAAGAGAGAGAGAGCGTGGCCTTGCGGAGCGGGCTCTCTTCCTCCCTCGCCACCACGTCCTGCCGCTGAACGCTCCTTTCTCTTCCCACCTCCCTCCAGTGGCGTGGAAAGCCCGTCTTCATCCGCCACCGGACCGCCGACGAGATTGCCGAGGCTAACGCCGTCGACGTCAAGTCGCTGCGTGACCCCCAGGAGGACTCCGAGCGCACCAAGCAGCCCGAGTGGTGGGTCCCCCCCCCATCTCCTCCTCTTTTCCTCGCCCTGACCCTGAAGCTGACCCATCCTCGTCACGTGCGCCCTACCGCTAAAAAGGCTCGTCATGGTTGGCGTCTGCACCCACCTCGGCTGCGTCCCTATCGGCGAGGCTGGCGACTTCGGCGGATGGTTCTGCCCCTGCCACGGTTCGCACTACGACATCTCCGGCCGGATCCGGCGGGGACCTGCGCCTGTACGTTCGCCCGCTTCTACTCAACCCCTTCGCACGCTCTGCTTCCGTTGGCCCCTCGGACTGACTCGCCCCTCTGGCTGCTTGCAGCTCAACCTCGAGATCCCCGAGTACGTCATCGACGACGGTGAGGGTATCATCACCGTCGGCTAAGGCGCGAGCAGGAAACGAGGTGTGAGGTCGAAAACCCCGGTTGGGTTGGGGGGCGCGGAGGGAGGGGGGGGGGCTTTACCCCTTCTTCCCCCACCCTAATCCTTCCACCTAGAGCTGGGGGAGGGTCCTCTTCTGTCGCTACAGAGGGGGAGAGGGAGGAGGGGAGAGAGTGGAGGGGTTTTGCCAGACGTAGAAGCTCGATCGCGGTCGCACCGGTCGATCCGATGAGCCAGTGATTTCCTTTCCTCCCGTCGTCCTGGGGCCTTCGGAGGGCGACGCGTCAGGTCAGAGGCGTCATCCGATCGACACGTCTGGAGGGGCTCGACGTCACGAGGGTCGACGGGAGCGAAGCACCCCTTCCAGTTTCGACTTCACTTCTCGCCCCTTTTGTCTCGAGCAGCTTGGACCAGAAGTCTTCTTGGGCGTAGGGTCAAGGGGATGATAGCATCGTTCGGTCGGCCGCGCTGTGAGCGGCACGCACACGGTGCCGGCACGGAGGGGTTGGGCAGTCAGAAAGAGGGGGAAGGCAAGAGCAGTACAACGAGGGGGTGGCGAGGCAAGGCGGCAGGTGCGACTAGGACAGATAACCCAAGGGAGAGGAGAAGGATAGATGAGAGGAGCAGGATCAGATAGACAAAACAGAGAGAGAAGGGGACGGCAGTGTCCGAGCCCCGGCAACGCGGGCGTCTATATGGATGGCAGGTCGAGAAGACGAAGCGCTTCTACGGCTCGCCCGTTTCTCGATCGAGCGGCGTTGTGTCGTCCGAGGTCGAGGCGTCCGAGAGCGATGCCGGCGAGGGGGCAAGGACCGTCCCGCCGGTCGAGTGCTTCTCGTCCTTCTCCTCCCAGCTGCCGTCGGCTTTCGGCGTCTGGAGCGCCGTGCCCTCGTCGGCTGACGAGAGCGTCGAGGGGACGCCGCCCCCGCACGATGCGAGACCCGACCGCGCCTCGCCGGCCGTCCGGAGGAGGTCAGGCACTTGGATCTGGAGCGACTCGAGATCCGGGTCGTTGCCGAGCGCGTTCCGAAGCCCGCCGTACGTCGTCACGGAGACCCAGAAGGTCGAGAGTCGACCGATGTGGCTGGGGAAGGCCGGCACACCCTGGACGGGAGGCAAGACGGGCGTCGATGACTGGCTGGCGACCATCGAAGGGAACAGCTTGTTGCGGACGCCGAGCCAGATGTCGGCCTGGGTGCCGAACGAAAAGAAGACGCTGCGGCGGGCAAAAAACGGGTAGCAGATCAGCTCGCCGCTCGGTCGGTCGATCCAGGTCTGTGGTTGGCGCTTTGGCGGGGGACGCACCCAAAGCCGACGCAAGCCTGGTAGATCGCAGGAGCGTGCGAGAGTGGCCAAGCATAGCACATGACCGCGGTGCTGTCGACCAGGCGTGGAAGGCAGCTGTGTCAGGCCCTGGAAGTCGCCAAGCAGAGAGGAGGCGTACGCACATGAGGCCGCCCGCGTTGAAGAGGCCAAAGAGCAGGACGCGGATGATGAACGGGTAGTTGAGCTGCGAGCTCTCCGAAGCGCCAATGATGGACGTTTGCCGGGCGATCTGGCGGTTCTTGACGACGAGGACGGCCGCCCAGACTGAGAGAGTGAGGCAACCCCCGGTCAGAATCCATTGCTCCGCAGAGGATGAGGAGAGCGACTCGCGCACCATCGAGAGCGAGCGCGGCGAGGATGATGGCCGCGACGACGAAGTGCGACGCGGTTGTCCTGTCGGCGGCGACGAGTGAGCGAGTAGTGAATCGTCAGCCACCATGGACGGCTTCCTCGGCGTCAAGATTGGCGGGAAGGCAGGCGCGCACGAGGTTTTGTCGCTGTAGCCGCCGAGGAGGGCGATGTAAAGCTCCTCCGGATGGGTCGACATCCACGCAAACGCGAAGATCATGTCTGCAAGGGACCAAGGCGTCAGGGTCTTGTCTCTGGATGAGAGGGAGAAGGGCAGCGGAACGGACTGAGGAAGTACATGACCCAAGGGAAGATGAGGAGCTGGAACGGAGAGAGGGAGGGAGCGACCGAGCGAGTGTCAGACTTCTCGCCAAGGTGCAACGGCAGAGAGTAAAGTAGGACGGACAATCATGTCGAAGTGCCTTTCGAGCGGCACCTTCCGGCCGAACGACCGCTGGAGCATTGCCCAGACGTAGGCCGTCGTCGAGAAGGCGGTGCAGCCAATGACGGTCGTCCCGCAGAGGCTGAAGACGTAGCCGACGAGGGCGAGCGACCTCGGCACGGGTCCGTGCATCGTGTTGACTCTGAAAGGACGGCAGCAGAAACAAAAGTGGTCGAGGCCGCGGAGGGGGGGGGGGGGGGAGAATAGGAGCGTGAGCGATCGGCGGGTCGCGGGGTTGACCGAGCGAGCAAGCAGAGCTTCCGGGCGGGGCAGCCCAAAGAGGCCGAGCGGCAGGACGCACCCCATCAGGTTTGATGTCGAGTTGAGCTGCATCGACAGGATCATCTGCAGCAAACGCCAGCTGTCAGCGCTTGACATCTTGACGGTCGGGCAGCACAGGGAGGAGCTCACGGTGATCACGACCGTCGGCCGCTTGACCCCCGTCCACCAGATGAGGACCAGCAGCAGCGAGAGGAGGGCGATCGATGTCGAGTGCAGGATCACGAAGCCCGTCCACTGCTCGACCTCTGTCCCGGTCGGGGACCAGGGTGGCAGCGTGGACGCCGACATTGTCTACACGACGGCAGGAGGGGGCGAGCTGGCGGGAGGTTCCGAGGCGAGGCTGCGGCTGCCCCAGCGGCGGCGGATGGAGAGGAGGGAAGCCTGAGCTGCGCGCCAAGGCTAGAGGGGGCGAGCGAGCAAGGGGATCGGTTCGACTGTCGGTCAGCGACTCTGCACGCGCGTCGAGACCTGGTGAGCCAGCAAAGCGGTCGGACGTACGTCGGTCCTGGAGCTCGGAGGGATGCTGGCCGGGTGGTGAGGGCGTAACCTGCAGAGGAGGCGGACGAGGTCTGGGCCGAGGCTGGCTTGGCTTGGTGGCTGCTGGCTGGCACGCGCGCGTTCGTCCAACTGCAGCGTTCGCGTCCTTGGGCTGAGAGGTCGAAGCTGGGTGTCGGTCGTGACAGAGGAAAGGAGAGCGATGGGAAGAAGAGGGTCGAGGATGCCGCCGTGGGCTTGCTTGCTGCTTCCCTTGGCTTGCTGGGGTCGGACGACAGGCTGGGAGCTCTCGGGCTGGGACTCGCAGCGACAGGGCAGGCGACGGCGGCAGCAGCAAGCGGACCCAAGCCAGCCGGGGTCCAGAGCGGCGCGGGCAAGTTTCGCCCTCCCCTCCTCTGCACCCGACGAGGCCGAAGGGTCGCGGAACCTGTTGGGCCCTTGCCCTCGCCCTGCGCTGCCTCGGCCTGGCCCGTGCCCGAGGCCCGCCTGCGACCAACGAACGACGGCGCCACCTCCACGAGCGGCTGCCGCCGTCCGTTCCTAGGCCTGGTCGAAAGCTGTGGCCCGCCGGCTGGCGGCTGGTGGCGCCCCTTCTCCTTACCCAGCTCAGGATGGCCGGCGCAAACAGCTCATTACCCCTCGCTCTCTGTTTGGACGAAAGCCCCTCCATCACGCCCGCCTCGGGTGCTCTCTCCTGACGATCGCTGCTGGTCCGCGCTCTCGCTAAGGGCAACCTTGTCCTTTTCCGGTATGAGCTGACGACGGACCCGGGCGTCTCAAGCGCGAGACTCAATTTCGCCGGCACCGTCTGCCGCGCTGATCTCTCAAGCTCGACTTGCGGTCGGATCCGGATCCACCAATGTCGACCAGAGGCTCTCGACCCATTCTTCTCGCTCGGATGAGGTCGATGACGGGCCGCAACCATCTCGCAGCACGTCTCTCCAGTCACCGCGTCCAGAAAGGCCATCGGCGTCCGCAAGTCGTCGGTCAGCGGGCAGACCTGGCCGGCCTCCAAGCCTACCAAGGCCCTTTACTAATTTTCTCTTCCTGCTCCGCGGGCGACGACCACGCTTTGGGCTGGCTTACTCGCGTGGCCCTGCACTTTCGGGCGCGAAGCGCGCCTTCATCAAAGGGAGGCTTGACCGTCGCCGTCCGTCCGCAAACGAGGCCGACGAAGCATCGCCGGCCGCCGGCTGACCCGCTGGCTTGCTGCTCGACACTGTCGGATCGCTGGCTGACCTACCAGCCTGCCAGCCGCTTGCCGAAACCATCGTGAGGACGCCCGCACAAAGAACTGCTCTCGCGCTCCCCTCTAGCAGGACGGTGAGCTCTCCTCGTCGACGGAATGGACCGACCGCGCCTCCGCTGCATGCTCTGTTGGCTGTCGCAAGCCCGTCGGTCAAGCGAGGCACGCCTGGGCAGGTCGTCAAGGTGAGGGAACGGTTGGGGTCAGGATGACGGTCGACGATCATCGGTGCGCTCAGCAGCGACACAGGCGCCCGCCTCCCTCCCCCTTGCTGGCCGTCCGGCTGACCTCGTGAGAAAGCCGCCCGCGAAGGGACGACGGCGGCACGGGACACGAGACGACGGGGCGAGAGGCGGATCGGGACGGACTGTCGGCACGAGTCTGCGCCACCGAGGCGCCCCGTCCTCCACCTTGGCCCTCCTCGGCCGCTGACTTCCGGTGTACCGCTTTCGGCAGCATGGTTCAAGGAAGGGCGCCTCCCGCCACGCCCGAGTCGGCGCGCGAGCGGTTTGCTAACAACAAAACTCGTTCGGCATGTGTGCTGTCGGCGCTCGGCTACGCTTGCTCCGTCGGCCGGTTGTCGAGGTCGGGAGAGCGCTTGACCGCCAACCGTCGGACCGCCCACGCTGGTGAAGGGCATCGCTACAAAACGCTTGAGATCGGTCGAGGCCAGTAAAACGGCGTACAGGGGCAACAGGGAGGAAATCGAATGCACGAGTTTGAGGGTGAGCCGGCCTCTCAAGCACCGCCCTCCTCCATCAGGCCCGGGTCGACCTCGTCGTGCTCGCCCTCGCGCGGCGGCTGCTCATCCCAAGGCCGGTGATCCCCTTCGGCCGAGCCGGCGAGGGACTGCTGCTGCTGCAACTGATGGTGGTGGTGAAGCTGCGAAGTCAGGCTCTGGAGGCTGAGCGCGGCTTCTTCGAGCTCGGGCGCGGGCGCCGCCGTGGGGACGGCCGACATCGACATGGACAGGTCTTGCTGTGAAGGTGATGCAGAGGGTTGCCGGCTGTCGCCGAAGGTGGCGCGCTGGCGCTTGGGGAGCTGTCGGGAGTCGCCCGCAGGAAGGGCCAAGGGATGTCAATCGACGTCTGCCGTCGAACAGTGGCCGCCGGTCGAAGCAAGACGGACCGTGATAGCGTCGAAAGCCGGGGGAGCGACGACGTGCTCGCGCAGCATAATCGTCTTGAGGTTGCGGGCGCGATCCTTGCACGAGACGCTGAGTGTTATGACGAGATTGAGTTCAGCATGCAAACGAGCGCTGTCTTGGCATCAAACTCGACCCACCTGGTGCGGTCGGCAAGGATCGTGTCGACCGTGCCCTTGGGTCCGTGCTGGCCAATGATCTTGGACCACATCTGGTGGAATGCGAAGCAGCAAAGGGTCAGCGTAAGGCGTCTGCGCTTTCGAGCCTTTGAGAGGGCGCAAGGCACCATCTTTTGGCCATCAAATTGCTCCATCGCCTGCCGGAGGCACGCGTCCTCCTCGGGCCGCCCTGTCAGGTCAGCGATGGCAGAGTCAGCACGACGCCATCTTGGATTGACCAGGGGCATCGATGCAACGTACAGGACTTGCGGCCGGTCTCGTTCCGACCTTGGTAGTAAAGGTACCCCTTGGCGCTCTTGCTGCTGTTGCCTCGGCCCGTATTCTCCTTCCGAGCTTTGACAGGCGGCTCGAGGCCGCCTTGGTCGAGGCCCGAGCCCGGCTGCTCCATCTCTTCCTCGCCGTAGGTTCCGAGCTGGGACGCCAACTCGACGACCTCGCCTGTCAAGTCGCCTTGGGAATGGATGATCGACGAGGTCGAGGGCTCACGCGCACGCTTCTTGCCCCGCGCGCGGGCGGAGGGCCGTTCTGGAATAGGTTGCTTGTGCTCGTCAACAGTCGACCCCGGTAACGATCCATCGTTGAGTTGGCCGAGCTGATCAGCGCTACCGATGACGCCCGTCTTGTCCGCGGCGATGACGGCCTCCGAGTCGTCCTGCGAGGGATCGATATGCTGGCCGCCCAGCGACGACTCGTCCTGGCTGTACTGCGCCTGGCCGTCTTGCGCGAGGTTCTGGACGAACTGATAAACGGGACCGGCCGTTGACCGTGAATATGTCAGCGGTGGGCAGGTTAAACGCTCTCGGCGTCAGTAGGAGAGCCATTGGACGCACGTCGTTGACCGGCAGACCCTGTAGCCGGAAGTCGTTCCAAAGGTTCTCTGCGCCGAGTGACGAGATGAGGCTCTCCTGGCTGTCGACGTACGAGGCCTGGACGGCGGCGGCGGCCACCTCGTCCTGCGTGGCGTATTCGAGCGATTGGCTGCCGCTCCCCTCAGCCTCGAGACTCGGGTCAATGATGCCCTCCTCCATCTCGTCCTGGGGCGGCATCGCCTCGGCTAGCTCCATGACCTCGGTCGTCTCTTGGACGACCACTTCTTCGACAGCCTGCCGTCGGGCGAGTACCGCCTTGCGGCTCTTACCCTTGCCCTTCTTGGCGGCCGCCGCGGTCACCGGGATACGGCCAGCCGCTTCGAGCAAGAGATCAGCCTCGACCTGAGCATTGTCGAGCGTGTCCTCGATTGACTGCTGACTGTCGGCGAAGGCTTCCCCGGCCGACTGGTGCGAAGGTGGCAGCTCGTCATCGAGCGAGTCGACCATGCGCTCGCCAGGAATCTGCGAGTCGAACAGATTGTGCTGGCTAGGCCGCCTGCACGAGAGCACACATAAGTCAGCTTGGCGGTCGAGAGAGGCCTTGGCGAGACTTGGAGCGGACAAACGACATCTGCTGGGCCTCATGGGGGAGAAAGATGTCGCGGACGGCGTACGCGAGCAACCGCTCGAGCACCGCCGGCGCATTGTACTTGAGCCGAAGGTCGTCCGTCGCCAACTCTCGACGCTGTTCATCAGCCAGATGAGAACGTTGTGGATCAGTCGCCGAAGCGAGCAGCATTGAAGCCGGAGAGCCAACAGAGAGAGCGCACCTCCTTGAGCTGGAGGTCGACCTCGTCGGCCCAGAAGCGCAGCAGGCCCTCCTTCTCGCGGGCCGAGCGAAAGACTGCACCGCGTTCGCGGCCGGGGAGCGCGACCTGGTCGGCCGAGCCCATAAAGGTCGGGAGGAAGACGTCGGATAGCCGGTCGACCTGGGGATCCTCGTCCTCACCCAGGGGCAAGACGATCTGCGTCTGTTCCAGGGCCGTGCGCAGCGCGCGTCAGCTACTAAACCGCGAGTCACACGATGGCTGACAGACGTACGAAGGAGCAGAGCTCGAGCATGATGCTCGCCCGGCGCTGGAGGAGAGCTTCGCGTCGTTCCTTCTCCTTGCGGCCGCTGGCAAGGATCCGGCCGACGCGGAGTGGGTCGTCGCCCGCAAGGCTGCCGTCGTCATCGACGGCGACGGCCTCGGCCCCGACGAGGCTGAATGCCTCGCGCCAGACGCCCTCCCTAATCTGCCAAATGAGCTCAACCTCGGCCCGCTTGAGCTTGCCTTCGCCGGCGAGCGCGACCGAGGTCGACTGGACGAGCTCAGTCACCGCGAGCACGAGCCGGGCGAGGTTGGCCTGCTGGAGCGGCACGAGCTGGTCGGCTGGCGTCGTCGAGAGCGGCGGGAGCGGCAAAAAGAGGGCCGACTCGTGCGCCGTCGTTGCGAAGATATCTGCAAGAGTATGAGTGACCAGTCGAGAGATCGAAAGCGACTCAGGCAGGGCACCTGAGCCAGAGATGGACAGGGGTCGCACCTTCGATTGTCCGCTTGGCCTCGATTAGCTCGTCATCAGCACCCTCGCCATCGTCGCTGAGCCCAAGCCAGCGGGCAAGCGTAGGGAGGGTCCCGCCCTCGTTCTGCTCGGCGAGCCGATCGAGCATGCCGAGCACCGTCTGGACCGGCGTCTCGAGCAGCGCGGCGAGCTCGTCGGCCTTCAAGCTGGCCGAGAGGTCGCCGCCGTTGGCGGTTGTGTTGTCGGATGAGGTGGCGGGCGCGGCAGCCAGAGACGCGGCCATCCTCCTACCTGCCGCAGACGCGGGCGCGCTGAGCCGCGACTGACGGGCCATCGCGAGCAGAGAGGAGAGTGGGTTGGGATCGCTAGCAAGGAAAAGGGGGGGGGGGGGGGCAAGGGGAGCGAGAGGGACGGTGGCGGTTAGGGTTGACCCCTCGAACGGATCGGGGCGGCCCGAACGGGAGGGCAGCGTTTCAGGAGGCAGGCTCGTCGCGTCGTCGAGCAGTAGAGAGCGGCACGGCAGAAGCCTCTACGAGACTTGGCTAGAAGGGCCGCACTTCCCAGACAGATTTTTCAAGGCACACGCGCACTCCAGCACTACATGCGTGCAGCTTGAGACGACTGAGAGTCGAGGAGGCCAAGAGGGCCCATCGCTAGAACCGACTCCTGATACCTTAGACGGATGGGTAGATGATTTCTGGCCGTACGACGACGACGGCCGCCCAAGGCGAGAGCCGTCGACGACGCAACGAGCTCGTCCTCGACACCACCGCACCTCTCCTCCTCTCCCTCTCCGATCTCTCTCTCCATCGCCATGTCCGACGAGCAGTGCGTCGTCTTTCCTGAGCTCGTCATCCTCATCGGACGCACACTGATGCTTCGCTCCTGTTGCCCTTCGATCGGCCGCCTTCCACCGCCGTCCGCTCGCACAGGGTTGTCGTTCGTCCGCCCCGTCCGAGCCGCTAGGCCGTCAAGCGATATGCTCGACCAACGCGCTGACCTCCGCTTCCATCTCGACCTCCGCGCGCTCCTCTAGCTCCAGACCGCGGCCTTCGAGTGAGCCTCCTCTTCGACCTCATCACACCGCTCGCGTCGGGCCAGCAGCGAGCGTGAGGGCCGCGCGGCAAGCTCAGCCAGCTTGGACGTCTCGAGCTCGCTTTGCTCGGCCGGTGATATGCAAGGCTGTTTTGCCGGACGCAGGCTCCTGTCTTCTAGAACAGACGTGGGCCGGCGTCCATCGCAGTCAGTCAGCTGACCTTCTCGATCCAATCCCTCCTACTCTCAGCGCCCGGTTCCCCCAGGTGCGTCGAACTCGGAGCGAGGGCGCCCAGCCAAGCGAGCCGACGCTGATGCGTAGCCTCTTTGTCCCCTGCCCATGCCTCGACCTACAGACCAACCAGACCGTGCGTACCTTCCAGCTGGGAGAGCCGGTCGTGCCATAGCAGTTGCAGCTTGCGTGCAGAGCGCCGTCGATCGCGCTCGACACGGCGTGCCTCGGAGCTGACGACCCTGCTCTCGTGTCCCTGCGTTTGGCTTCATCAGAAGCACTGGTGAGTCCCCGGCCCGTCCCTTCGCCGTTTCCAAAGGGCAGCTTAATCTGATCCTGGTCGAATCGCTTCCCCCGCAGCTGGCAGAACTTTGTCGACTACCAGAAGTGCATCACCGCCAAGGGCGAGGAGTTTGAGCCGTGCCAGAAGTTCAAGCACACCTACCAGTCGCTGTGCCCCAACGACTGGGTCGACACTTGGAACGAGCAGGTCGAGGCCGGCAAGGTGCGCTTCGGCTGCCTTAGCGACGGCAGCGCTACAATTTCAGCACTGACCGACTCGACCGCTTTTGCCCCTCGTGCGCTCTGCTCGAAACCAGTTCCCCGCCGACCTGACTCCTTAGAGGTGCTTCGAACCTAAAAGCGCGGAGCTGGGAAGGGAGAGCGCCAGCATGTTCTGGGAGCTGGCTCGGGTGACGAAGTATGAGGATCTTGCACAGCTGCGACGTGCGGGGGCTAGGGCTGCGACGTCAAACGTGGGAGAGGCACATGGAGATCATCGGCGCTTCGACAGCCGGTCGTCGTCGCCGCCGTCGCCAGGCTCTCCGGAGGCGGGCCGCTTGCGACTGCAGAGGGCGGCGAGTTCAAGGTCAGCGACGGGAGCGCCCTCATCTGAGCGGAAAGACGTTGACGGATGGGGAAACGAGACGCACCTGGACAGGTCCATCGAGCTGTCGTCCTCCCGCCGGCCGACGGAGCCACGGCCGCGGATGATGAGTCCCTTGTGCGCGCCGTCGGCCGCGGCGCCGGGGTCGTCCCTCGGTCCATCGCCGCCCGACCGGGCCGACCGCGACCATCCCCCAGAATCGCGACCACCGCCGTCCCGAGGGTCGCGCTCGGCCCGCTGGTCGCGCTCCCACTCGCGATCACGCTCGCGCTCGCGATCCGTCCTCGACCCGCCGCTCGACTGGCCCATCGTCGACGACGGCCGGTTCTCCTCTGGCCGGAGCGAGCTGCTGCGCGAACCTGAGCCAGAGCCACCACCGCCGCCTGACCGGCGGTCGCCCCGACCGTCACGCTCTCCCCTCGGGTCGCGCTCGCGATCACGGTCACCCGCCCCCGAGGGCATGCTGCGATCGCGGCTGTCGCGAGCGTCGCGGTCGCGGAAGCCGCCGTCAAACGGTCCGCCACCTGGCCTGCTGCCGTCGCGCGTCCGACCGCCGTCACTCCCTCCGGCCGGTCCGGCCACTCCGCCGGCGCCGGCGCCGTAGTCGAGGTCCTCGCCCCCGCCGGCTTGCGGCCGGTCGAGGTCCTTCTTCCGCGGGCCGGTCGGGATGACGTTCTGCGGGATTGACGAGCGCGGGCCGGAAGGTCCCTTGGGCGGCGATTGCTGGGCGCCTGCCGGTCCCGCCAGGTGACCGCCTCCTGAACCAGGATGCGAGGGAATGTCAGCATGACGACCTTTTTGGTCTTGAGCGACGCCGAGGAAAGGCACGCGCCTCGACCACCACGGAAGGCAGGCTGACCGCGACCGCGCCCCGCGCCACGGACTCCAACGAATCCGCCTCGTCCGACCGCCGGTGCGCTTCCCCAACCATTGTCGGCCGGAGGGAGCGAGCTCTCCTGTGAGGGTCCGCCGATGTTGGGCTTCTGGTCCTCGTTGTCGGCGCCGGCGCCGAGCGTCGAGCCCGGCTGATGCTGGTTGCCAAGGCCCGGCTGATGCGGCGGCGGCTGATGCGGCGGTTGCTGGTGTTGGAAGCCGCCGCCCTGCTGCTGCTGTTGCTGCTGCTGCTGCTGCTGCTGCTGCTGTTGCTGCTGTTGCTGTTGCTGCTGTTGCTGCTGCTGGCCCATGCCAGCTCGGGGGCCGGTTGGCATCCCTTGCATCCCTTGCATGCCGTGGTTCATGCCGTTGAGCATGCCGCCGTTTTGGTCCATACCGAAGCCGGCGCCGTTGCCCATGGCACCGAACATCATGCTGTTCATCATGTTTTGCTGCTGCATCTGGTCGAAGGCGAACATGCCCTGCTGCTGCTGCTCGACGTGGAGCAGAGGGGGGGTGTAGAGCGTCAGCCTGCGGTCGACGCCGCCAAGTGGGTCTGGACGCGGAGACCGACGTACCATCATCATCTGCATCGCCTGCGGGTTGTTGCGGAGCTCCTCCATCTCGCGCCGGCGCCGCGTGTACTCGGCCCAGGTGAACTCGTCAAAGCCGTAGTTGAACCAGTCGCTGATGTCGGCGCCGGGCATGCGCCAGTCCTTGCGGTCGAGCAGCTCAATCTCAATCTCGTAAACGCTCCGACCGTCCGGTAGCAGCGGGGGCGCATACAGGTCCACGCCGGGCTCCGAAGGCGGGATGTGAACGGCCGGGAAGGCTCGCTGCGAGAAGGTAGCGTTCAGCCGGCCAAAGTGGTTGGGCAGCTCGCCCGAGTCTGGGAGAGGCGGCTGGGAGGCAGCGGCAGAGGTCAGGGCCTGGGAAGGCGTCGTTTCGGTCTTGGCGATCGCAGAGGGCGTGCTGGCGGTGACGATGGTGGCAGCGGCCGGCGTCGCCTGCGGCTGAGGCGTCGACGCGGGTATCTGCGGCTGCGAGCTCGCAGTCTGGGCGCCCGGCCGAGCTGGCGGCGCGTACTCGGTCGTCGTTTGCACAGGCACTGCGGTCGATTGCAAGTCGAGGAACAGTCAGCGCTGCTGTCTGTTGGCGCACACGAGGGCGAGCCGACGACTCACTCTGGAGCTGCTTGAGCGAAAGGACAGGCGGGGCCGGCTTCGCAGCACCGAGGCCGTGGCCGAGCGTCGTGACTTTGGTCGTTTGTGGGTTCCTGCAGAGTCGTTAGTCGTTGGCGGGTGTCAGCCGGGTCGGCCGAGAGAGCTCGGAACAGAGTGTGGTCCAGAGCCGCACCTCAGGTCAAGGATGCGACCGGCCTGAGGGTCGAGCACGATCTCAAAGTCCTGCTCGAGCGGAAGTCATAGGAAGATCGGTTCAGTGCTGAGCTGGGGTTAGCCGCAAGGTCACTATCAAGTACCCACGTCTTCGCTATCCTCGCCGTCCTCCATCTCCTCCTCGTCTTCCTCGTCCTCCTCGTCGGCAGCTGCCGTCGCAGGCTCAGCGACCTCGCCTGCTGATGGCGGCGCCGCTTTTGCGGCGTCCGTCGTCAGCTCTGAAGTTGCAAGCGGCTGGAAGTCACTCGTCGGGGCGCTGACCGGGCGTCAAAGAACATCAAGGTCAGCCATCTGTTATGAGGACACGCCAAACGCGTAGAAACGAGGCCCGGGAGAAGAGGGACGCACGGCGCCGCCTGGTCGGCCGGCGCGCCGCCGCCGCCGTACAGGAACTCCTCGTCAAAGTCGTCGTCCATCCCCAATAATTGAGCGAGAGGTTGGAGGCGAGCGCGAATAGGGCGGGCGGCGACCGGTGGAGCTGCAGCTGCGAAGACGAGGAGGTGGTTGGCAAGGCAAGGGTGCAAGGCTGGAGCTCGAGGTCGAGAGGGGGCAACAGGCCGCTCTCGGCGGGTTCGTCCTTCGCCCCTTTGGCCTGCGGACCCGTAGCGATGCATACCCTAAGCCCAGGAGCCCGCTGCCTGTCGCCCACCTCGCCCTCGCCTGTCCGACGCTCACTCAACGACGAGCTCGGACGGACCGACATGCTGACCGTGCCGTGCCTGCAGATTCTAACAGGCTGCTTGATGTACTCTATGAACAGGAGGTCACTCTCAAGTGAGCTCGGTCGGCGCGAGTCGGCAGCTGCGGTCGCCTTTGACCTCCCGTGCTCAACCTGCACCCTCGCCACCCGCTATGATGTGCGAGCGGCGTTACCGGAGGAATGCTCTACTCGCACCCCAGAGGCGTCGGCCTCGACGGGCTGCTCGGGCGAGCCAGTGCAAGGCGACCGAGCTCGCCATCCTGGGCTGTCGACGACGGCAACGGCAAAGCTGGGCTTCGGCCTGCTCGTTGGAGGGCTCAGCTGATCGCTGGCCCCAGCTACCTGACTCACTTTGGCCACCCTGCTTGGTGGCTGTCGCCCCGCTCGTCGTCGGTCAGTCGGCCGTGCCTGGTTGCTTGGCGCAGTCGTAGACCTTGGCCGGCGCTTTCACGCGCGCTGCGCCCGGCTCCGAGCTGCGAACCGGCGGAGGAGCAACATAATGCTTCTACCTCGCTTTCCTCCAGCATCCCCCTCCCTGCCTGCAGCCTGGAGAGCTTCAAGCTGTGCTACTCCGGCATATTAATGCTCGACCAGTGTCGACCTTGACGGGATCCTCTGCCCCGCTCAGCGGCAAGCCCATGGCTTGGACGACCCCCCGCGGCGACGTTGGTCCTGAGCGCGCGGCCGTTGGCAATCGACCGGTCGAGCTCGCCATCCTGCACCTTTTGTCGAAGTGGGTTGAGGAGGACTTTGGGTTGCCCTCGAGAGAACCTACAAGACAAAGGTCGACGAGGCTTCTGTACCAACGATCATCCCCATCTCTCTCTCATCCTCTCGCTCCTCCTCTCAGCAGTTAGTCGACGCAGCAGAAATGAGCGACGCCGCCCCCATCGTCCGCCGGTCATGTGAGTCCAGCTGCTGCGCGACGCTTGTTCTCCCTTCAACTACGACGACTGGCCGACCCGTCGACTAACAGCCAAACCAGTCGCTAACGCTTGAGTTTGCCATGCACCGTTGACAGGGTTCCGATCTGTGCCGTTCCAGGTACGTCGAGCACGGATGACGTCTGCGCAGGTCTCGCGGCGACAGGTCGACCGCCGCATAAGTCTCCAAGGCTGACCCATCCTCCTCACCGCCTGCCTCTAGATCCTCGTTGCGGGCCTTGTCTCAATAGCGGCACCTGGCATGTGGCAAGTTCCCCAGCTCTTCGTCTTGCGGCAGAGTCCGAGGAGGAGCTGATCGTCATGATCGGTGCTCACAGGGATGCGCTCGGCGGTCTCGGAGCCGGAGGCGCGGCCGAGCCTTACGCCGTCTCGGGAGCCAGTACGTCCCCTCGTCCCTGCTCCTCGCTCCCAATGCCTATCCTTCGCAACGCGATCTCCCCGTTCCCCAACGCGTCGACTCTGCGAGCCTGCTCGATCAGTTGCGTTGGTGCCGGCGCGACGCTGACCCTTCGTCCTCCGTCCCGCGCGCGCGTGGCGTGCGTGCAGACGCCATCGTCTACGCCCTCTTCGCTGTCGTTGCCGTCCTCGGCGCCGCCGTCAACAATCGCCTCGGCCTGCGCTACAGTCTGGCCCTTGGCACTGTAGGGTTTCCGTTCTACGGCGCCGCCCTCTACACGAACAGCACGAGCCCCACGACGTGGTTTCTTTTCCTTGGGAGCGCCCTCTGTGGAATCTCGGCTGGCCTTTACTTCACCGCCGAGGCCGCGATTGTCATTGGCTAGTGCGTCCCTGGCAGGTGGAATTTGTTGCACCTCCCTGGTCTAACGTTGCTTCGCCGCCCCCTCCTCTTCAGCCCTTCGCCGCGGGAGCGCGGCTTCTATTTGGCCTGCTGGCAGGCTGCCAAGGCGATGGGCCCAATCATCGGCGGCGCCATCAACCTCGGCCTCAACGTCCACCGCAACGGCGCTGGCTCGGTCGGGCGCGTGCCATGCCCTGCTTCTCGTTCCCGCGCTTGTTGCCCTAACTAATCGATCGCTCTTCCCGCCCTCGCAGCTCGGCCACGTACATCGTCTTCGTCGTCATCATGTGCCTCGGCCTGCCGACCGCGCTCCTGCTCTCGCCCGCCGAAAAGGTCTGGCGCAAGGACGGCACCAAAGTTGTCATCCGGAAGGAGAGCTCGTGGGCGGGCGAGCTGAAGGCCCTCGGCAAGCTCATGATCTCAAAACGCATCCTCCTACTTTACCCTGGTGCGTCCAGCTTCGATGCGATCTCGACACACTGACGCCCAGACTGACCACCATCTCTCCCTGTGCCAGCCTTCTTCATCTCGTACTTTTACAACCCGTTCATCTCGACGTTCCTCACCAAGTACTTCACTGTCCGGTCGCGGGCGTGCGTCCCTTCCACCTTTGGCCGCTCCAGTGGGTGTCTCACTGACATCATCTCCTTCGCACCCCCTAGCTTCTCGTCCTTCTTCACCAACTTTGCCGGCATCTTCTCATCCTTCGTCCTCGGCTATTTTGTCGATAAGCAGTCGATTAACATCAAGACGCGCGCCAAGGTTGCCTTTGTGCGTCTCCCACTTCGCCCACTTTGACCCTTAGACCGCTCCCAAGCTGACAAGCTGTCCACCAAACCCGCGCGCAGGCCTCGATCGCGACGATCCTCATCGGCACCTGGATCTGGGCCATCATCCTCCAGAAGGAGTACTACGACAACAAGCCCCTGCTCGACTGGACATCGTCTGAGTTTGGCCGGGCCTACGCCCTCGTCTTCTTCTGGACCTTTGCTGGCCAGGCCTTCCAGCAGTTCCTCTACTGGCTCGTCGGCCAGTACGCGACCGACCTCTCGGACCTCTCGCGCCACACGGGCGTCCTCCGCGGCGTCGAGGCCCTCGGCCAGACGGTCGCCTGGGCGATGCAGTCCGAGGCCAACGTCAACCACTTTGTCTCGATCGGCCTCAACTTTGGCATCCTCCTCATCGCCATCCCGCCGACGTGGTACGTGCTCAGCCAGCTCGAGCACACGCGCGAGGTCCAGGAGACCGACTCGCAGACGGGCACCATCGTCGACGGCAGCCTCGACGACCCCAAGCATGCGAGCGCCCCTCCGGCTCCGTTCCCTCACGTCTAGAGCGACGCTCGAGCGTCCCCCCCCCCCCTTAGTAGTTCAACCTCATAGATGTAGCGCCTTCCACTTCTCCTTAACGACATATTGGACGTCCTTTCACGCTGGAGATCGGTGCGATCGTCGCAGAGGGAGCAGAAGGAGTCGACGACTCGAGCTGGCCGTGCGTCTCACCCCTTACAAGCCTTGCTCTAGCCAGAAACGAACAGTCGTCCGATCGAGCACACAGATACAACAGCGCTTCGTCCCTAGGCGTCAAAAGATCCCTTCCTCACTCCCCTCCGGCATCGGCTCAGCAGCAGCCGCCCTTGGCCTTATCGGCGGCCGTCTCGCCAAGCTTGATGCCGCCCTTGCGGCCGTCGCCCTTCTTGCTCTTTGCGTCGAGCTGGCCCTCGAGAATCTTGCCGAGGATAGCACGGGCCGTCGCATCGAACGCGGCTGACCGAGGCGGGCGGGCGGGCGGACAGGCGGCGCAGGACGATCAGTCGACCATCGTCCTATCGGAAGACCCTCCGAGTAAGGACGCACCCTGGACATTTGCGCCCGTCTTGGCCGACGTCTCGAGGAACAGCAGCGACTCGCGTGCGGCAAAGGCTTCGCCCTCGGCGGTCGTCACCCGTGTCGACGAGGCGGCCGCAGGTGCCGGTGTCGCAGCTGCCTCTGAGGACGACTCGGTGTCGTCAGACGTGGCTGGCGGGGCCGGGGCAAGATCGGCCTTATTGCCGATGAGGATGATGGACACCTCCGGGTCGGAATGTGCGCGAATGTCGGCCAGCCAGCTCGGGACTAGCGATAGAAGCAAGGGGATGAAGAGAACAGCCGTCAGCAGGTGCAGTGCGGGTTGTCGATCCCGTGCGCAGCAAGAGCCCATCCGGTTGGGGGCACGTACTCTGCTCAAACGTCTCTCGCCGGGTGACGTCGTAGACGAGGAGTGCGCCGGCCGCCCCACGGTAGTAGCTCCTCGTGACGGCGCGAAAGCTTGGTGAGCCAGCGACGTCCCAACACTGGAGCTTGATCCACTTGGCCTCCTCCTCGTCGTCCTCGTCGGCGGCGGCGGCTGGCGGTGGAGGTGATGACGATGACAAAGGTTCGGCTGGGTAGAGCGAGGAGGACGAAGCTGAGGGAGGGTTGACACGGAGCAGCTTGGAGCCAAACTCGACGCCTATCGTCGGATCCGGCTGTGCGAAGGGTCGGGATGGAAGGCGAGAGCCTGTCAGCTGCCGGGGCCTCGTCGGCGAGGGCGGGCGACCATCAGCGACGACCCCTTTCCGACGCACCGTCGTCAGGAAGCGCTCGTCCGTCAGGCGGAAGAGGATCGACGTCTTGCCGACGCTCGCCTCGCCTGCGATTACGAATCTGGGCCGGAGTCGAGGAACGTCAGCTTGTCGTCGGCAGCGAGGCGTTTAAGGAAGGGCGCCGCGCACTTCATGATGCTGTGCGTCGGGGGCGCCGGGGCAATCACCGAGTAAGGTAGGAGACACTCGTCAGCGAGACACAGCAGGTGCAACGAACTGAATCAGGGCAGGGTCGCACTAGTCCCACGACATGCCGAGGGAAGGAGGGTGGTCTGGGTGGGGTCAAGGGTGGTGGGCTGCGAGCTGCTGCTGCTGATGCCTGCCTGGTCGTCGTGGGCTGCGCTTGGATGCATCGCCGCAGGCTCTGATGCAGACCGGCGGGGTCCGCCTCGCCGTCCGCGCGCGGGCTGAAAAGCGCGGGCGGCAAGCCCGGCTTCGGCCTCCCCGACCACGACCCTCCCCCGCCTCGGTACGTCCTCGTCCCCTCTTGAGCACCACCGCCACTCTTCCTCCCACCAAAAGATGACTATTTGTGTAATTTGCGTCGTTCCGGTTCTCGAACGAGAACCTTGCCGAAATTTCCGGTCCGCCGACCAGTCTGACTCCCACCTCATCACCCCCTTCCTCGTCGCCGCCCCTCCCGCCTCGCCGTCGCCCATCCCTTACCAGATCCGAAGCTGACTTTGCCTCCTATCCTATCCGATACATAGCTCGCCCTGTCTTACTTCCGTGCATTGCATGAACCCTTATCTTCCTCATACTCGAGAGAGCACCTCCGGTCAGGTAGATGGTCGGCGAAGGGTAGAGGGTCAGCGAACGGCAGGACGCCTGCGACCAGGCCCCCTCCTCCCCCCCCCACCCCGGACGCGGAAAGCATGACATCGTTGTGCTTCGTTGGGCCGGCCGGCAGTCGACAGTGAAGCTCATTGCCTGTCGCCGCTCCATTCGAGACTTACGGGAGGGCAGGCTTGCACATCGGGTGGGAGGGACGTCAAAAAAGGCAACGCGTCGAAAGGGGCAGGGCGACCGACCTTACCGCTCCTTTCCTCCCCACCCCCCCCCCCCGCCCGCCCGCAGTCGAATCATGAGATCAGGCTGACAAAACCCTATATGCAGACATCTATACGCCTCTCTAACTGTCGTGCTTCTGGGCGGGGGCGGACGCAGCCGGCGTCGGTCGCTGCCCCGTTGACCCGCTCCAGCAGTAATTTTCCTGCTCCTCGCTCAGGTCGCCGCCCGTGCCAAAGGCAGGCTCGTCCGGCGGCGTGGCCGAGTTCGAGATGTTGAGCGTCTGAAGGTTCTTGACGTAGTTGGCTGGCGAGCAAGACGAAGAGACATAGGGAGCGTCAGTAAGGGGGACTTTAGAAGGAAACGAACATAGACACGAGCTGACCGTGCGAGTCGCCGACTAGAGGGGGGGGGGGACCGGATGCGGCGGGTCAGGTGACGAATGGCAGTCGCAGGAGTGCAGGAGTCACACGCACTGGTAAACACCTGACCGATGCGCTGCATCGCGAGGACCAGGACCTCGACCTCGACCGTCGCGCTCGTCGAGGCTGCTCGGAGAAGCCATGAGGTCAGCGGCGCATTGGGGCAGAAACGCACCGGAGGGAGGCAAGTCCAGTTGCTCACCCTCTGCGTTGCCGACCCTCTTCTGCCGCTTTGCCTCGGCCAGGAGCGTGTTAGAGGCGAAACGCCAGCAGCAGACGAGGAAGATGTCGAGCTTGGCGACTGGGGGCAGAGTGGTATGTGCGCAAGGTGTCAGATCGTTGAAGCCAAGGGGATGTGCGCGGAAGACATGACGCACAGTCGACGTTGGCGATCAGCTGGATCAGCTGGACGACCGACTTGGCCGCAGCCACCGTCTTGGACCAGAGCGAAGGATCGTAGCGGGCTGCAGAGGGGCAGAGGGGAGGTCATGACCAGCTCAGATTCATGGTCAGGCGCGGAGCCAACTCGGACGAACCTTGCTCCTCGTACGTGAGCAAGAGCGAGACGAAGATCTGGGTGTCTGCGGGAGGCGGCGAGCAGGAGGGCGTCAGCAGCCTTGCATCTCGAGAGCTTGCCCTTGACAAGACGCACGGAGCAGGATGACAACCGGGTTGACGCCGACGCGCTCGCCGGCGAGGTCTGGCCGCTCGACCTCCCAGTCGCCAAGGTCGTGCGGCAGATTGCTCTCCTGGTCCCAAGGGGGAATGCCGCCCGGCACCCGGCGGCCTGGGTCCCGGTAGGCGACCGGGATCGTCGCGATAAACTGCTTGAGCCGGCTCTCGAGTTCGATGCATTCGGCTGGGATCGGCCGCGCTGGTGGGAGAGGCAGCGGAGGTGGTGGCTGGGTCGTCGGATCGGAGCCGCTGGCTCTGCTTGAGCCGGACGAGGTGCGCCTGAGGAGCGCGGCGTCCTTTGTCGGCGATACGGACAAGGGTGACGCGCCGCCGGTGTCGGACACCGAGTAAGGCGCCGGTTGGACGGCATCGTCCTCGGCTTCGAGCGGTCGATCGAAGAGACGCGAAGCCTGATGCAGGAGCAGGATCGAGGCCGAGATGCAGCCGCTCAGCGACTGAGGCCGACGCTCAACCGAGTTGGGCGTCGGAGGTCGAAGGAGGTCGGCGATCGTCGTGTCATTCGAGCCGTCAAATGTCTACGAGAAAGGACAGGGTCAGCGGGCGGGCAAAGCAAAGGACATGGTCGAAGCAGGTGGCGTACCTCGGTGTACTCGCCGATCGGTCGCGGGAAAGGCGTCTCGATCTCGTGATCGGCGAGGGCCGAAGGCCAGCAGTTAGCGGTCGAGATCGACTTGTCGGCAATGACGGCGAGCCAGAAGGCCCAGATGCGCTCGCCGACGTCAATCATGTCGGTCGGCGGCGGCATCATCGACCCGACCCGCCGGCGGGAACCGCCGCCGCGCTCCTGCGGCCGCCGGGTCTTGTAGTTGGCCGCATTAGACGGGTTCGGCAGGAAGGGCGCTCGCATCCGGTGGAGCTGAGCGCCGATGGCGAGACGCATGGAAATCTGGGCGTAGTGAGGCAAACGGGTGCGGTCAGCATTCGCGCGCGGGAGGAGGGAGTAGTGAGCAGGACGGACGCCGCTCTGAGTCCAGCCCTCGGGGTAGCGGCCCTGAGAGAAGAAGAAGATGGTGAGGATGATCGAGGCCTGGATGATGTTGAGCATTCCGTGCTCGTCCTCCTCCTCGAGACCCTTGTCGATCAGGCGCCGGCACTCATAGAAGAGCGTCGGCTCTAGGCTTCGGACCGTCGCGTTGGCCGAGAACTTTGCCGCGCACGTCAGCATCGCGAAGACGAGCGACGGATGGGGCGCGCCTTGCGCCGGGGCGAGGTCGAGTCGGCTAAAGAAGCGCGGGTGAAGAACACAGCCAAACTGCCGGCGTCGCATCCAGAAGAGGCTGAGCAACGAGTCGCGGATGTCGCGCGGGACCTCGAGCCGGCCGCCCGGCGACTGGGCGGCTAGGCCAGGCAGGGCGGCCGATGATTGGAAGGTGCTGAGGAAGTTTTTGGGCAGCGACTGGACCGGCACGGTCGCGTCGAAGAGCGAGCCGAGGCCTTGGGGCGGCGTCGCGCTGTCGGTCGGCGAGCCGTTGCTACGGCGCGGGCTCGGGTCGAAGGCCTGCTGCTGCTGCTGCAGCGGCGTCGCGATGCCAGCGGGTGGCGGCGGCGGCGGCGGCGGCATGAGGTGGCTCGTCTGGGGTGTCAAGTAGTGCGCAAACTGGGCGTACGACGAGTAGGCAGGGTCGTGCCAATCGGGGCCGAATTCGCTCGGAAGCGACTGCATCGGCGGCGTCGGCAGGTCGGCGAGCCCTCGGAAGGCATCGAGCCCGCCGTCGAGGCCGTCGAAGCCGAGCGGCAGGGTGGCCGGCTGAGCCGGATGCACCCCGGCCGGCGCCATGGAATGTGGAGGTGGGGGCATCTGCCCTGACTGGCCGTAGGCGAGGTCTCCGACCGGCGGGAAGCTGAAAGGCTGATTTGGGTGCTCGCCATCATTGGGCGGGCTAGTAAAGTACCAACCGGGTGTGGCTGCTCCGCCAGCGTGCGAGCCGGTCGGCTCGGACGAGAAAAGCTCTTCGAGGGCGGTGGAGAACGTCTGCTGCTCGAGCACCTGCCGACGCGACGGCGGCTTCTCGTGCGTCGGATGGAAGTAGGGGTGGAAGGACGAGCCCGAGCCACCGCCAGTTGGCGACAATGGTCCGGCAACCGCAGATCCGCTGCCATCGCTGTTGGTCGACAGGACGTGGGGTGGTCGACCGGCGTATGGCGTCGAGCTGGTCGGCCGAGCCGTCGATGTCGACTGGACGGCGCCGCCGGTCGAAGCGCTCCCGAGCATTGACTCGAGGCTCGCGATCTTGGCCTCGAGCCGCATGATCTTGGTCTTTGGCTTGGCCGGCTCATCGAAGGTGCACTCGCGGTTCGTCTAGGTGCAGGAGGCGGACAGGAGAGGTATGAGTGATGGGTGTCGGCGAGCGCGGGCGACTGACCGCACGCACCTTGAGACAGCCCTCGCACGACGAGCTGTCGGGCATCCTGCCAGAGCATCGCTGAGAGGCAAGAGTAGGCGATCGGTAGGTCAGCAAGAGAGGGAGGCAGGCTGTGCAAAGCGAGAGACGGGCAAGCCCGACGGACCAGCTTCCGCCGCCTGAGCGCAGCCGAGGAGGACGAAGCATCGGAGGGTCAGCGCCCGGTCTCAGGTCAAGATGGGGTCGGTCGATGCTAGCGACGCGCCTGCAGTACGCGCAGGCCGAGCCTCGCTTCAGAGGGAGCGGCGTCGGTCCTCCTGCTCCTCCTGATGTCGTCGTCTTGCTGGCTGCTCCGCCCTGGTCGGAGGAGGTCGAGCTCGCGCTCTGGAGGAGCGGCCGGTCATCCATCGTGGCGGGCTGCGCTAGCGCACACGTCAGTCGAGAGGGTCCGCGCAGGCCACCGCCGACCCAGGGATAAGAAAGGTGATGCACCTGGGCAGATATCTAGGGCTGGAAGGGGGATCTGGCGTTCCGCTCTGGCTGGAGGTTCCTTGCTCTTAAGGGGGTTGGTCGACGAGGGCCGTTTGGGGGTGCGTCCCGCCGAGTCTGACGTTCGGCGGGCACGACCGACGCCTCGCAGTGGCACGGCTGTCACCCACTCGGAGGGGCAAACATGGTCCGACCTGAACTGCGCCCCGATGCCATCGAAGGGTCAGTCTTCTGAGACCTGCCCCATCTTGCCTACGGAACAGAGCATGAGGGACACCCTTTCTTAGATACAGGGGAGCAGCCCGTTGAAATGGCCACCCTGTCTTGCCGGCTGCCGCTGCGGCACACGGACGACGACGACGCCGTCGAGCCCGTTGAGCCCGTCGTCTCTCCACCGTCGACGACCTCCCCGAGAGCGCCACCTGAACCCAGCCCAGCCCACGGCCGCCTATCGCAACGACCGCCATGCGTGTCCCTCGCATCGTCTACTGGATGACCCTGGCCCTTCCCGTGCGTGGTGATTTGCCCGGGGGGCGGCTCAACCGCTCGCAAACGACCAACCAGCCGGCCGGGGCTGACCTCGCTGCCTCCCTCCCCTTTTGCCGCACCGCTTGCCACGCCCTGCACCCGCACGACCCCGTTGCGTGCTATCTTCGGCTCACGCCCGTTCGTCTGTGTGCGTGTGTGTGGGGGCTTGCACAGGTCCCAGTGGTCGCCTGGGCGTCCCAGCTGGCCTACCAGTCGTACCGCGCCCAGCTCCCGCTCGGCCCCGGCGGCCAGCAGCTCAGGCTCGCGCCGAAGCCCAAGGTCGGCGTGCTCGACGTCCTGACGGCGGACCGGAGGGCGTCCATCTGGTACGCCTACGCACGCGAGATTCCGTCGCTCGTGCGTCCCTTTCACCTCTAGCCCTCTAGCAACTGTTGAGGCGGCGTTTCAAGCCTCCCGCGGGTCTCGGGTAAGACCCGCCTTGCTGACCCACTCTCGCGCACCCACGCACGCCCGCTCCCCCCTTGCCTGCCCCTTCTGGCTTCTCCCACCCGTCCTCCGGCGATCCCGGCGACCTCGGCTGACCACGACAGATGGAGCGCCTCGCGAGCGCTCCGCCGGACCAGTCGTCGACCCTCGTCGTTCCGGTCGACGCAGCCGTCATCGCCATGCCTTACAAGCCGTGCGTTCCACCCTTCCCGCCGGTCTCAGCCCGTCCATGCAGCCCGCTTGCTATCTGGGTTTCGCCACGCCACCTCCTCTTGCTGACGACCGCTAGTCTGGGACCGGCCATTTCCATGCTTGTCTCTCCTATGCACTTCAGGCACCAAGCGCCGTCCCCTAGACCCGCTCTCCAGGCTGAGGGCTCGGCGGTAGACACGCTCGCTGCGGAAGAGCTCCGGTCACAGTCGAACGCCCAGCGCTGGGTCGAGGGCTATGTGATTGCTGTGCGTCTCCCGAGTGGCAGTGTCGACACCTGGTTCGGTCGGACCTGACCTCGTGCGCGACTCCCTCCCTCTCTCGACTCGCGCAGGCCGACGTCGAGCTCGCCGGCGCCGCCACGCAGACGTACCCTACCCTCCAGGCCGGTCGCTCGCTCACCTTTACGATGCCCAAGACGCGCGAAGCGGCTTCCAAGGGCTGGTCCGTCAGCGCCTCGGACGCTCCTGGCACCGACGAGTCGGACGAACAGACGCATGTCGTTGCTGTCCTGGAGGGAACGAATGGAAAGGTCATGCTCGTCGATCGGTGCATTGAGCAGTAGCCTCCATTGGTGCTCGCCGATGGTACGTGACTGAGAAATGGCGGTCGGGAGGCTTTTGCTGACGGCTTCAATCCTATGTTCGTCCTGCAGGTCACGCCCATTCGCCCTCCTCCTCGCAGCCGGGCAAGCCAGCAGCTTCGGCGCCGGGGTTCCAGCTCCATGCACACGCATGTGGCGCTGTCCTCGGACCTGATGCGCCGGACTAAAGCGCGCGCGCATCTCCACGAGCAAGGGGTCGGATCCGACCTCGGCGATCCGATCGCTCGGGAAGGCGCGAGCCTCCGTCGAGATGCGCGGGACGAGTCGCACCTCGGCATCTGCCTCTGCTACCACTGTGATCTCCGTCGACCGAGCCTGCCTTTCACATGACCGTTGCCTTGCAGGCTTCTCGGCGATGAGCGACGTGAGCGAGCACGCAACCTTCGCCTGTTCCCCGTTCCACGGCTGGACGAGTCGTTGGCCCGGGACGTGCCGCGCGGGGCAATGACGAGGAAAGGCAAATGCGAGCGGGGCATTTCGCCGGCGACGCGGCGCCCCTCTTTCTGACCGGCTCGACCAGAGCGGCCTGCGACTTCGACCATCGGCAACGAGCTGGCAGGAAGGAGAGCAGGACAGTGTTGCTGATCTCCTGAGGTCTTTCCGGTTGACCCGATCAGATCCGGAAGGGCGCTCTTTCGTCGGACGCGCCGATGGAACGGGCCGTCTCCTCCGCCCGACGGCACGAAGCCTCGCTCCACGGCCCCGACCGGGCCGGGCTCGTCGCGTGGCTCAACGAACCCCTCCTTCGCCGCGGCGGCCCGATAAGATCGCAGCTCAAAGCACGCCTTCTTTTCTAGCAGGAGGGGCTGCTCACGCCTTCGGGCTGTCCTCGGGTCGGCTCCCTAAAGGCCAGGCTGCGAAGTTTGAGGGGTGGTGGACGACTCTGACGCCCCTCTACCTGCCGAGCTCCCCGCCGCCCAAACTCGCCCCGCCGCAATGTCCGCCGCCGCCGCTGAGATCCAGCCTGTCGCCACGCTCGAGAAAGAGCGCCTTGCCCTAGCCGACGGCTCTGACTCGCTCAAGGGCTCCGACGAGCTCGAGCTCGAGCTCGAGCATGCCGGCCAGGCGCCGGTCAAGCGGTCCTGGTTCCGTGGGACGCTCTTCCAGACGATGGTCATCGGCGTCTGCTCTTTCCTTTCGCCGGGTCTGTGGAACGCCGTCAACAGGTCCGTCTCTCGCTTCGTCTACCTTCGGCTGTACTCCCGTGCTGATGCGCCTCCTTGCGCTTGTCCAATCCAGCACTGGCGGCGGCGGGGCCCAGGAACCGTGAGTCGGGTCCGCACCGCCCTTCGACCGGCCCTCAGCCCCATCCTGACGCACCGCTACCTCCCGAAAGATACCTCATTAACGCCGGCAACTCGCTTGTCTTTGGAGGGATGTGGGTATTTTGTGCACTCGGAAGCGCCGTTTTTGACAAGATTGGCGTTAAGTGGGCACTCGTTGTCGGCTGCAGTGCGTCCTGCCCATCTTCCTGCCTTTGGTCGAGGACCGCAGCCGCTGATCGCCTGTTTTTGGCCTCCGTCTCCTTCTCCGCAGTCGGCTACGTGCCCTACTCCCTCGGCCTGTACTTTAACAAGACGCAAGGCATCGAGTGGGTCGTCCTGTTCGGTGCCGCGCTCTGCGGCATCAGCGCCGGCATCTTCTGGGCGACCGAAGGAGCTCTAATCCTCGGCTACCCCGAGGCCCGCAAGCGCGGCGTGGCCCTCGCCATCTGGCTCGCCTTCAAGTCGGGCGGCCAGGTTCTTGGCGGCGCCATCAATGTCAGTCTGTTCGTCGCCGACGCTTTTGCATCTGCTGCCGGCGTGCTGACCCTCTGGCCGCTCATCCCCTCCAGGTCGGCCTCAACATCGCGACCAAGGGCACTGGCAGCGTCTCGTCGTCGACGTACCTTGTCTTCATCGCCCTTCAGTGCCTCGCCCCGTTTAGCGCGCTCCTGCTGTCCCCTGTATGTTCCAGCCAGCAGGTTACGCACGCTGCGCACGATGCTCGCCACTGACGCTATCTCACTCCTCACAGCCCGAGAAGGTCCAGCGCGAAGACGGCACCAAGGTCGTCGTCGGCACGTCCAAGATCGGCTTCTGGCCTGAGCTGAAGGAGGTTTACAAGGTCCTCAAGCGCAAGGAAGTCCTCACGCTGTTCGTCTTGCTCGTCTCTAACTCTCATATATGCGCCGATCGGATTGCTGACACCCGCGGCCTGACCCTCGTCCCGACACAGCATGCCGCTGGCATTCTTCTCATCATTGCTCGGACCTTACACGTCCACGTTCCTTGGCCTGCACTTCAGCGTCCGCTCCCGTGCGCTCGCCTCGCTAGTGACGGCGATCCTGAACATCGCCGTCAACTTTGCGCTCGGCTTTTTCCTTGACTCGGCGCGCTTCCAGCTGAAGACGCGCGCCCGCTGGGCCTTTGCCGCCATCTCGCTCCTCGGCCTGTGCACCTGGATCTGGGGTCTCGTCCTTCAGGTGGAGTTCAGCTCGCAGGCCAAACTCGCCAAGTATGACTGGGTCGATCCCGGCTTCGCTCGCGCTGTGAGTGCAGCACGCCGCACGGTCGCCTACTCTTTCTTCCCCACCTGCTGACCTCCACCTTGACCTCGCGCAGTGGACCCTCTACCTCCTCTGGACGTGTGTGACGGCGACTTTGCAATCGTACCTATACTTCGTTATTGGCGGAATTAGCCGCGACCCCATCGACATTGGCCGGCTCTCGTCGATTCTGCGGTCGATCGAGTCGGCCGGCTCGGCCGTCGGCTACGGCCTGACGGCCCGTAAGACGCTCTCGCAGCTCGTCCCCCTTGGCATCGACGTCGGCTTTTTCGGCTTTTCGACCATCATCGGCTGGTGGTCTATCCGTGAGATTGGCGTGTCAATCTCGGGCGGCTACGACGTCAAGCTTGCCGTCGGCGACAGCACGGCCACCTCGTCGACGACCGAGGTTGCGCTCCCCTCGGTCAAGCAGACGGTGCTCGCTAAGGGCGAGGCTTCGCTCGGACCCCAGTAGCTGTCAGCAGCTCACCTTCGGCACCCCCCCTTAGATTTTCTCCTCCACTGTACGACCCTTTCCTCTTCGGCCTTCATCAGGCAGCTGTATGATCAGACGACCGATGGGCTCCTAATCTGCGCGCCAGCGCCAAACATCTACAATGTCGCCCAACCCCTTTGCGTCCGTCGCGATTGGTAGCCGAGTTCAGCGAGACATGATAGTAAAAGCAGAGGCTGGGAGCGGGGGTTACAGGTTGCGAGCAAGGGAGGCAGACAGATGAGAGGAGACGTTCTAGTGCTGTTTGTACATCTAGCGACGGCCGCGGGCCATCTTGCGGTCGTGCTCGGCCTGGGCGGCCCGCGAGCTGATGAGCGTGTCGACCGCCTTCTTGCGCCACTTCTTCATGTCGTCGTCCTTCATGCCGACCTTGAGGCCGTCGGCGGTTGCGAGCAAGACGTCGGCCGAGAGCAGCTCGTCGTGCGGCAGGTTGAGGAGGAAGTGCTCGATCATCTGGGGCGAGTGTAGCCGCGTGTCGTCCATCAGGCGCGACTTGGAGACGACCACCATCGCGAGCGCGACGCGTAGGAGGAATGTGATGCCTGGAAGGGGCCGAGGGGGAGCATCAGCGTTGGCGAGGAGGAAAGTCCAGCCCAGAGGCTCGAAACGCACCTTCGAGGAAGAACATGTCCCACACGCGCAAAACAGTCGCGAACGGCAGGATGCGCACAAACATCGGCAGGAGCCACAGGCCGAGGATCTTGGTCATGTCGACCCTGCCTTCAATCTGGCGTCAAGGCGGGATTGGTCAGCAATCCAGCGTCAGGCGACGAGGCAGCTCGTTGGACGCACGACGAGCCGGCGAGCAAGGGCCTTGTCCGTCGCCTCAAGCAGATAGACCCAGACGAGCGAGTCGATTTGGAGGGCCTTGTCAAAGTAGCCCTTGAGCCTGTCGGCCATGACGGCGATTAGGTAGAGCGCGTCCTCGGGCGGCACCTGCAGCAGCGCGACGCCGGCGAGAGGCACGAGGGCTGAAGCGTCGCGTCCGGTCAGCGCACTGCAAACGAGCTACGATGACATCGGGTGAGACTCACTCGACTGGTAGGGCAACCGGCTGTTGAGCTTCGCGTAGCATCGCGTCACATCAAGTAGGTCGCGGAGGCCAGAGTACGGCTCGTTGAAGTGGGCGTGGTCCTGGAAAGCACTGCAGAAGCGACGGGGTGTCAGCGCGGACAGCTTGGGAAAAGCAGGTTAAGTCAAGCCTAGGCGACGCACGCCTCCACGTCCTTCGCCATCTCGTCTGTCGCCTCAGCCTCGGCCAGCAGCTTGGGCCACTGGCCGACTTCGCGGCGCTCGGTCGCGCCCGAGAAGAACATCCAGACTTCGCCGCGGATCGATGGCGGCAGACCGGCCCGGAAGAGCTTCCGCGTCTTCTTGTCCTTCAGCGCCGGCGCCGGGGACGGGCCAGCGAGGACGGCCCGCTGCTCGAAGGAACGATCATCAGCTGGGCCGTTACGACAAGCAGTGTCGTCGCGCGACTCACGAGCTTCTGCTCGGCCAGATGGGTGTCTTCTGGCGACAGGGGCGGCGGTCTGATCGGGCGACGCTGACCCGGAGCCAGGTGGAAGCCGAAGTCGTCGACCTCGAGAGGGGGGCCGGATGGCCGGCGTGCCCGCTGGGGCGTCGGTGCGCTGACCTTTCGTGTGACGGCGACGGCCGACGCTAGCGAGGGCTGCGGCCGGGGCGGCGGGCTCGCCTGCGCTGACTGCTGGCTTGGCCGGGGCGGTGGGCTTGCTTGGAAACCTTGGCTCGGTCGCGGCGGCGGGCTCGATCGTGGAGGCGGCTCGCGCGGCGAGAGTGCAGGCACGATCCTCGCCGACCGGGGCGTCGTGATCGGGCTTGACTGTGAGGACTGCGGCGATAGGATATTCGATGTCAATGTCAGTAAGAGTGGCGAGAGATGGTAAAGCTAGACAACACACCTCGGCTGTCTTCGCATCCTGCTGCATGAGGTCGGCAAAGTGTCGCTGGGAGGCCGGCACCTTGAGCGGCGTGGCCTCAGGCGACGAGGGCGAGTTGCGGACGGCAGCTGGGCTTCGCGGACTCTTGAGGATGCTTCGCGGAGTGGCCCGGTCGCCAATCGCAGCCGAGGCCGGCGACGTCGCCTGCTGAGAGGGACGCCGAGCGGGCGCGGCAAGGGTCGGCTCCTCGCGTCGCGGAGGGCCAGACGTCTGGCTGACAGACCGCTGTGCAGGGGATGCGACCGACCACTTGCCGCCCTGGATTGCTGTGGGCAGAGCGGTGTGTGCCGACTGCGGCGTGCGAACGACAGGCGACTGCTGACTCGAGTCGACGGAGGCGGCCGACGAGGGCTGTTCGAGAGGCGGGGGCAGCGGCGGTAGGTTCGCTCGCGTGTCGAGAGCGGCCACCGACGGCCGGGTGATCGAGCTCATTGAGGGCCGAGCGGAGGCCTCCTGCAGGTTGTGCGAGGAGGCCGACGATGGCACCGGCGGCTGCTCTGGCTGTCGCAGAGCGGCACGATCGACGGGCGGACGGGCATCCGACTTGGAGCGCGCACGAGTGAAGAAGCCCTTGAGCCCCCGCTTCGGTCCGCTGTCGTCCTCGTCCTTGATCGGCGAGGCGACAGGGGTCGCGTTTCGCGTCGACGACAGGTCGGCCTTAGCGGAGACGCTCCGGTCGGCTTGACCCCGGCCGAACACCCTCGGAAAGGCTTGCAAGGGCTCGAAGCGCGAGGCAGAGGCCGACCGTGGACTCTCGCTCTCCCCGCCGGATGCCGTCGTTGGCGGCGCACTGAGTGGCGATGGCCGGTCAGCACTCCGAGGATCGATCGTCGGCCGCCGCTGCGGCATGTCTGGAAGGGCCATGTTCTCGCCGATGCCGAGCGAGGTGAGCGACGGTCGGGCGTTGATGCCACTGGGAGACTTGGGCGACGTCGAGATGGTCGCAAAGGATCGTGGCGAGCCGGATGCGCTTCTGTGTGACGCGTGAGTCAAGTTAGACGAGCTGCAGCGAGACTCGGCGAGGTCAGCAGCACGGCAGGACGCACTCGTAGTGGACAGGGAAACCGATCTCGACCGTCTGGCCGTTGAACGACTGCGACCGCGGCCTCGAATTGAAGAAGGCCGGCCTCGGCGCCTTGGAGACGGAGCCGCTGGCGGTGGGATGCAGCGCCGAGGACGCCGTGTTCGTGTGCAGATTTTCGGCGACGGAAAAGACGTCAAAGGTCGGAGACGACTGCAGACCCTTTGGCGTCAGAGGCGGCGAAGCGTAGGCGCCCCGGCCGAGGTCGACTCGATTGCTGGTCGGGAGAGCAGCGGCGGCCGCCCCTGGCGAAGGCCGCGGGTTGCTACCTGACCGGCTGCGCGTGCCGTTATCGGAGCCCGGCGCGCTCGCTTGTGAAGTCGCCGAGGGGATCTGCCGACCGGTGTCGATCGTCAATGCGGGCGTCGTACGCCCAGAGTTGGTCGAGAACGAAGGGATGTTGCGGGCCGTCGCTGCGACCCGCTGAGCGTCTTGCTCGTCCTGCCCAAGGCTTGACGCGGTCAACGAGCCCAGAGCGCTGCTCTCATCGAGACGACCGGCGTCAATGGAGCGCTCGCCGGCAAGCACGACCTGTTCGCCCTCGAAGGTCGATTCGACCGGCGTCGAACTTGAGCTGTCGGTCCGCTCGAGGATTCGTTTGCGCAGATCGCTCGCCAGACTGAGCGGATTCGACCAGGACGAGGCCGGCGCGTTCGGCGGGCTGATCGAAGGCAGGGTCGCCGGAGGTGCGAGCGACGTGTCGGGCGAGCCGATCGGGGACCGGAGGCCGAGCAGCGTCGCACCGAGCGAGGCGTGGACGCCGCCGTCCATGGCCGACGTCTGAGAGTCTGGCGAGAGAGGGAAAGGCACGTCCGAGCCGACCGTTTGGACGAAGGCCGCCCCGTCCGCCTGCGGAGCCGTCGGCGTCGTTGGCGAGTCGTCCGAGATCTCGACTGACGTCTGCGTCGAGGTCGACAGCGAGGGGATCGTCGGCAGCGGTGGGGCGGCGACTGGGTGGACAGCGGCGAACGACATCATCGACTGCCGCTTCTTGCGCTGGTCGGCCCCTCCAGGCCTCGGCTTCTGGGGGCTCGAAACAATCGGCCGGGGCTTTGCGCCGTTGCTGAAAGACAGGCCAAAGTCGTTCGGCATGGCAGGCGCGGACATTGATGACGACATCGAGCCGAAACGCTCGTCCTCCGCCAGCTCCTCCAGCCAGTCCTCGGGCGGGGCGTACATGCTCTCGCGGCCGTAGGCGTCAAAGATCTCGCCGACCTCGGCCTCACCGCGGCCGTCGCTGGAGATGGTCGACGAGGAAACGGAGGGCGAAAACGTCGGCGAGTGCGTGCGGACCGTCTGGATCGGCGGCAGGCCGAGCGAAGCCAACGAGGCCGATGACGACGGCGGGAGAGCGCGGAAGCTGCCCCGTGGTGAGGACGATGCCGACGAGGACGGCGTCGACTTGCCCGAGGCTCGCTGCCGGGAGGGGGACTTGGCCGGTCGGGGCGGCAGGCGTGCCCGCTCGGGTGAGCCAGGGGCCGACGATCCCCGGCTCCGACGTTCGGGCGAGCGCCGGTCAGCCGTCTGCTCGGTCCTAGACGAGTGCGTCGACATTGAAGAGGCCTCGGATTCGCGCCGAAGAGGAGGCTCCGGGCTGGCGAACCTCGCGTCGGCCGGTGTCGACGAGGCTGGCTCCCGCAGTGACCGCGACTCCGGCTGGCGACTGGCGGCCTCTCTGGAAGCAGCAGTGCCGCTGCCCTGGGCCTTCTTTCCCGGCCCATTGCCAGGTAGGGCAGCAGCGAGGGCATGGCGCAGGTCCTGCTGAGCGCTCTGCGGCAGGGAGGCTATCGAGTCGGACGGCGTGGACGACGACGATGAGTCAAACTCGAACGTCGAATCCTCTCCGGGCGTGCGCGGTTGGAATATGTCGCCCGAGGAGCCGGCCAGCCGACCCTGCTGCTGCTGCCGGCGCGCACCGGGGTTGACGAGTCTCGGCGTGCGAGGTTCTGATCGCTCGTCCGGCAGGTCGAGGATGACCGTCGATCGGTCGGCGTCCTCGAGCTCCTCGAGTCCAGTGCCGGCAGCTCGCCGGCGAGCCGTCTCCTCCAGTCCAGCGAGGAAGGGCGAATGCGAGCCTTCGCTGTCGTGCGTCAGGTCCGAGACGGAGCCGTGCGAGGCGAGCGAGTAGCCTGAAAGGAAGCTCGGAGGCCGTGCCGGCCCGCGACGAGAGCGAATGGTCGCGTCGAGGTCAGGAAAGTCGACGTGCGACAGCTTGAAGCGGCCGACGACACCTTCGCAGAAGCCCTGTAGCAGAGACAGGGGAGGAGTGAGCAATGAGAGCCAGCAAGGTCGAGCGGTGCGCTCCGGCGGAAGGGCAGACCGACCCAGGTACCGTCTGCCCCGTCCTCGAGCAGCATGACGACGTCCCCCTTGAGGAACATGAGGCTGTCGATGCCAGCGGCGGGGAAGTCTTTGAGTGCCCGGCCGGTCGCAAGCCCACCTGTGGGCGGAAGTCGGCAGAGCCGTCAGCGTGAGCGCTGGCAACGAGCTGCGAGGGGGCGACTAACCCTGGTCGTGCAGCCGATAGAGCTCGGCGACGCGTCCAGCGTCCATCGGCGGCGCCCGGCGGTCAGGCATGGGGCCAGTACGTGTGAGAGCCGGGCGAGCTCAGAGGTTCGAGAGGGCCGGGCTGCTGGGCGTCTGCAGTCGAAGCTGGCTCGAAGTAAGGTCGACGGTCGGTCGTCGGGAGAGCAGGGAAGGGAGGAGAGCCGAAATCGAAAGGGCGGCAGTCTTCGGCGCTGCTTGGAGAGTGCGACCAGGCAGGTTTAGATGGTTGACAGCTGGGAGTAGGCCCTTGGTCGAGGTGGCCGTCCTGGATGTAGGTCGGCGTCTCGAGCTCTCCTTGCGCGGTCGTTTGGCTGCAGAGCTCTCGCGGCCGGAGTCGGTCGCGTCGCGTCAAGTCGCGCGGCGGTCGAAAAGGCCTCTGGGCGCGGGCGCGTGGCCAACTCTCATTTCGCCCCGCCCGGAAGACGGAGGCCGCCCCGAAGTCTCCGTACCGGAGGATGCGAGTCGTCTGCAGAAGACAGATGCGCTGCGAGAATATGAGGTATGTCATAGCAGAGCGCAGATCGGGTTCGTCTTGCTGACGGGACCACCCATCCAAGGCGCCTGGGGCAAAAGCCGGGAAAAGGAAGCAGCGAGCCCGGCACCGGCCTCCTTCGATCTGCGATTGTCCGGAGCAGCTCCTGCTCGAACGAATGGCTGGAGCAAAAGGGCAAAAATCTTTAGACCGATACCGGGGTCGAACCGATGATCTCAAGCGAACAGTGGAGTACCGAAAACTTGCGCCATACCACTAGGCCAATCGGCCGTTCATGGTTTAGTTCTTTATTATTGCAATGTGTATCTCGCAAAAGTGGGGTCCGTGCGGCGGGATGGCAAGCAACGTCTCCTGACGATGCTCTCGACGCTTCAGCTACAGACGGTCGTCCTGGAGGTCGCACCAAGAAGAGAGTCGCGTCCAGCAGCGTCAGGCTGCCGCCCTGGTCCCCCCTTCGTTGCGCACTATCCGTCGATGCTCGCATCGCTGTTCGTTACGAACTCGCGCGTCTTTCCGGGTGAAAGTATCGCATTATATCCTGACACGCCAGAAGGACGACCTCTATGCTAGCGCCGCCTCTTGCGTGCGCGTGCCTTTTCTATGACCGAGTGCCTAGAGGGGCTCGGCGGCAATCTTTCTCTCGACGCTGTCGACGCAGCCGAGAAACGAGTTCCAGAAACCCTCGGTCTGCGGGGGGGATGGGGGAACAAAGGTCAGCGCGCGCATCAGGAGGTCAAGCGATCGGCCTAACTCACGTCGAGCTCCATGAGCGAGTAGCAGTTGCCGCCCTTGCCATCCTTGCGGCCATCCTCAAACGAGAGCTCCTGCCACTCGGTCCCCTTGACCGGCCGCGTCTCGCCTCGGCCCTCGGGACCCTCGGTGACGGCACCGACTTCGAGCGTCGCCCACTTGCCCTTGAAGAACTCAGGGTTGGCCAGCCAAGACACGCAGAGGGCGTCGTGGATCGGTGGGCCGTCCATGAAGCCGAAGACCTCACGGTACGTCTTGGCCTGCAGCGGCGAGCAAAGGTTCGGGCGTGAACGTCAGTCGTAATGTCCTCTCTTCGAGCAAAGCGAGGCCGGCTCACAAAGAAGGTGACGAGTGTGCTCAGCATCCACCGGACGTCGCTCTTGCCCTTAGATTTCCAGTCATCGCCATCAAGGCCGGTCCCGTCCGGGTGCAGGAGCCGCTTCTGGATAGCCTCGGTAAAGATGGCGGTGTGCGTGATGTTAAGCGGGGCGAGGACAACGGGCGGGAAAGGGAAGGGCCGCAGGATCGCCTGGAGGCCGGCCGGGTCGGTGTGGATGTCTGTGAAGGAGGGAAGAGGGGCCGTCAGCATATTGTCCCTCATGACACAAAGGTCTGAGCGGATGGTACGCACTGAACTCAGCCACCGGCGTCCATTGCGGAATGCCTGCCGTCAAGAGTGTCTCCAGACGGTTGTCAGCTCTCATCACAGGTGGTCGGAGGCTGCTGCGCGAGGCGTTCTGACTAACCGAAAGCGCCGCCCATGACAACCCAGCCGGCGACCGAGTCGCGGACGAGGTCCTCCTCCTCGGCAATCAGGGCCGCCGCGTTCGTACACGGGCCGGTGACGACGACCCACGTCTTCTCGCCTGTTTCGGCCTTTGCTTGCCGGATTGCCTTGGCCATCGCCGACGAGGCCGTGTTGGAGCCCGAGGGCGACTTGGCGTAATGGTGCTGGACCGTCGGGTTGTCGAGCGGAGGGAGAGCCTCGACGCCGTCCAGACTGACGAGGGCGAGGTCCAGGTCAGCGCCTTGACGGGAAGGGAACGAGAGGCACACGGGGTGAGGAGCCGACACGCACCCGCTCGCGCCGTGGATCGTCTCGGCCGCGCCCTCGTCATACTCGACAGCCCCACTCGGCTGATTGGCACCCCGGTGGAGCTCGATGTCCTTCGGTGCGCGGTACATCGTGAGCAGGGTCGCTGCGCAAAGAGCCCAGGAGTCAGCTCCTAGGAATTGGCTGGCAGGAAGAGAGCATGGCGCACCAGCATTCCGCGTCGTGTTCTCGAGGCTGCTGTTGCCGTTGACAGTAGAGACGCCGAGCAGGCGGATCTCGGGCAGCTCGAGGGCAAGCAGGAGAGCGATCGCGTCGTCGTGACCTGGCGGAGGGAGAGTAAGGGCAAGGGCACGGGATCAGCGAAGGCTCTGTTGCAGTCTTCATCGCACGGCCTGCCGGAGCTGTTCGGTCAGACGCTCTAGCTCTCCCAAGGAACTCCTGGAAGCTCCCTGAGAGGGATTGGCCTTCCATGTCGAGGCAGAACGTCGTCGCGGCAGCCTTGGGCCCGGCCGGGAGGCCGAGGGCTGAAGGACAGGGACGAGCGGCGCGCGACGCACCGGGGTCGCAGTCGAGCCAGACGTTCTTGACCATTGTCGTGGCGGGTGTGGGAGAGTAGGAGGTCGTGAGTATGGTGAAGGGGATGGGAAGGACTAAATGAGAGAAAGAGAGAATGGTTGTTGATGGTCAGGGGAAGCAAAGAACGACGGGTCGGGCCGGCTCCCTGGAGGAGCGGGCGAGTTGGAATCGAACTCGCCCGCCCGTCGCCGCTGCAGCGGCAAGCTCGAGGCAGCACGGGGTCAGCCTACGGCCGACCTCTGTACCTCGGTCCCGGTCGAATGCGGGGCAGGCGACGACCTGTCTACCGGGCCGGCCAGCAGACGCCGTCGTCGGCAGCATGTCCAATACGTCGCGGCGGACTACTCGTCGGCAGAGGGACTGAGGCGAGAGCGAGCAGCAGCTGCCCGGGGAAATCTACGCGCAGCTGGACGGCCCGCGCAGGCCGACCTCCTCGCCGACCTGAGTCGCCGCCAGAGCTTCGGGAGTGCGCGTGTCAGGACAGGACGTGGCGTCCCGGATCTATGGACAAATGCTGACAGCTTCAACGAGCTCTATGAAAGAGGGAGATTGCCAGATGGGTGTGGCTCCTGTCGTCTCGACTCGCTGCTTCCCTGCTGGGGTTGAGCTCGCGAGGTCGACGCGCTTGTCGAGGCTGGGCGCCCCGACCTCGACCGCAACCTTCCAGGCAAGCTCCCTTCCGACATCGCTCCTACCATTCGCTCCCAGCTCGCGCACACTCTCTCACGCTGCTGTGAACGGATCGGCCTCCGACGAACCCGCCATGTCCCGCCTGGGCGCGACCGGGGCGGCAGCCGGCGGCCAGCTCCCCGAGGTCACGGTCGGCGCGCGCGTCGAGGTCACTGCCGGTGCCGGCATCGTCCGCTGGATGGGCGCCAACCCGGCCTTTGCAGCTGGCAAGTGGGTCGGTGTCGAGCTGTGCGTGACGAATTTTGTCCTGCTGTAGCATCGCAGCAGCGAGCTTGCTGCCTGCCGTGCAGGCTGGCTGTTGACGGCGATTGTCGCTGGGCTCACCGTTGCCCTCTCCTGTGCTCGTCTGTACCCGCCTAACGCAGCACCAAGGCCGACGGCAAGAACGACGGCAGCGTCAAGGGCGAGCGCTACTTTACGTGCGAGCCCCTGCATGGCGTTTTCGTCCGGCCAAGCCAGGTGACGGTCATCAGGCCGGTGAGCCCATCTGCAGCTGGCAACTGGCCAGGAGCGGAGAGCCCTGACGCGATCTCGTTGCCTGTCGTTTGTCTGTCCTAGTCACGACCTTCGTCGGCCGCCTCGTCGCATGCCAGCAGTCAGGCCGTCCGACCGACAGGTTCGGCCCGGCTCTCGTCCTCGTCGTCTGTGAGCGGCCTCGCCGACTTCGCGCCGCCGACCTCGTCCGCAGCGCCGGCCCGACCGTCGCTCGCTGCTCGCGGCCCGCTCGCCTCGAGCAGCGCATCGACACCGCGTGCTGCCCCCTCGGCGGCGTCGAGAGCCGGACCAGCATCATCCTCGGCGATGAGCGGCGTGCCTGCGACGCCCATGTCGGGCGCCCGGCTGGCAGCAGCTCGTCTCGCAGCGGCGACGCGCCGAGCGCAGGTCGAAGGGACCCCTGGCGGGTCGCGTACGGCCGGACCATCACGCGTCGGCTCGCCGACCAAGCCTTCGTCGTCGGGCTCGCCCCTGCAGAAGACGACGTCGCTACCACCGCTGCAGGTCGGGGCTTCGTCGGCACCTGCGCCGGTCTCGCCCCCGGCACTGGCAACACAGCTGCCGCCTACGCCGGCCTTCCTACGTGCTCCAGCGCCTCAGGGTTCGCCGACGAAGCCGCCGTCACCTCTCCCACCTCCGACGATGGACCCACCTCCGTCAAGGAGGGACCATGCCTTGGAGGAGCTTCGCATCAAGCTCCGCGTGATCGAGGGCAAGCGGGCCGAGGAGCTCGAGAGGCTGCGCGCGCTCGAGATCCAGGTGCGCGAGGCCGACGACCTCAAACGCGAGCACAGCGTCATGCAGAGTGCGTTCACGCTGCTCTTGCCCGTCATAGTCTGCGCTGAATCCTTGACGGCAACCTTGCCGTTGCCACCTCGCAGACAATCATCAGACGACAAAAGACGACCTCTCGCGCGAGCGCCTGGTCGCAAAGCAGCTCGAAGCCGACAACGCCTCACTCGAGAAGCAGCTGAAAGAGCTCTCTTCCCAGCTCGAGGATGTGACGCTTGACAAGGAGATCACCGAGGTCCGCTGCGAGGAGCTCGAGGACGCTGTTGACAGCCTGCGAGGGCAGGTCGGCAAGCTCCAGGACCGGGCGGACGCGCTTGAGTCGACCAACGCCCTGTACGAGAAGCCACCGGAGGAGGGCGGCGAGCGGACCGACGTCGCTTTCGTCCAGCTCGAGAACGAGGTCCACCGGCTGAGCGCATCCCTTCTCACGTAAGTCGTCTTCATCTGGCCCCAAGCCAGTCCTGACTCTTGATCCCTGCCCTGCCCTGACCCTTTTGCCGAACCGCCCGTCACAAAGGTTGCGTGACAAGAAACTCGCTGGCGAGCAGCACCTCAAGACGCAGATTGCCGCGCTGAAGAAGGATCTGGGCGAGACGTCGGGCCTCCAGGGTGCGCTGCCTGAACAACATCCATCTCATTCTGTCGCAAAACCGGCTGACACGGTAGCTTCCCTGATCGCCTTGCAGCCGAGCATGACGCTCTCAAGGAGAGGCTCGACTACGCCGAGCTTCAAGTAGAGGATCTCAAGATCCAGCTGGACGACGCGCTCGGGGCCGAGGACATGCTCGAGCTTCTGACCGAGAGGAACCTCGCGATGGGAGAGGTCGGTCTCTTGTCGATGGACTTCTCTGCTGAAGGACATCGGCGCTGACGATCCGCATTTGCGCTCGGCCAACAGAAACTTGAGGAGCAGCGCGTCGCCATCGAGGAGCTCGAGGCCCTACGCGAGCTCAACGACGAGCTCGAGGAGAACCATATCGAGACCGAAAAGCAGCTACAGGAGGAGATTGGTGCGTGCCCCATGCCAATTATTCGTCCGTTTCTTGTTCGTTGACGGTCTCTTCCATCCCGGCAGATCACTTCGAGAACCAGTACCGCGACGAGTGCGATCGCAACGTTGACCTTGAGGAAGCTCTGCTCGATGCGCAGAGTACGATCGGCCAGTTCCGGGACCTCGTGCTGAGCATGCAGACGTGCGTCTCACGTGCCGCGTCTGCTCGCCGGCCCGCCACTGACACTCTCTTGCTCTGACCGCCCGCACAGCGAGATGGACTCACTCCGCCAGCTCCATGAGACGCAGATCACCGAGACGGCCGCGCTTTCGACCCAGTCGCAGACGGTCATCAACATGAACCTACGGCTCCAGTCCTCGGCGACCAAAGCGCAGGCCAAGGCGATCGACCTCGAGCTGCAGAAGCTCGACGCCTCCCAGGTACTCGAGCACCTCGCGATCGTCCGCGTACGCACCGTCACTCCGTGCCGGGACTGCCAGTCAGAATCGATGCTGACTGGACTTTCTCTCCCCTGCAGACCTACCTGCCCCAGGTCTTCTTCGAGCTCGACGCAGACGCCGCCCACTGCGTCCTCTTCTTTGATCGCCTCGCTCAAAAGACGGCGCTCATCAACACTGTCGTTGGCCAGGCGGCCGGCCTCCCTGAGGCGCTCCACACGGCAGCCTCGGAAACGCTCGCCGGCACGTGCGAGGTGCGTGTGTTCGAGAGGCCCCTCTCCCTTTTTCCGAAGGAGACTGATGTCCGCGAGGCTATGCTCCTTCGATAGATGCGCGGCCAGATCTCGCGCCTGTCGATGCTCAACCGGCGATTTGCCGCCTTCCTCCGGGGCTGCCCGCCAGAGACCTACACCAAGACGGCGAGCATCTATCACGAGCTCTCTTCGGTCGAGAAGCGCATCGACGGGCACATCTCACTCCTTCGGACCGACGACTTCAAGGAGACGGAGTGCATTGGCGACGTCTTCCGGTGCGTGCGCTGGGTATGGCGCTGTCTCTCGGCCGCCAGGACTGACTCCCATTCTCGCTCTGTCCTCATCCTGCGCCCAGCTTCATCGCCCAGTACGAGCACCTCGCCAGCATCTACTTTGCCGAGACGGCCGCCGACCTTGGCGTTCGCCAGCTTGATCTCGTCCTCGGCTTCGATCACGACCTCGACAACTTTGCCGCCGCCGTCGGCTTTGCCCGGCAGGTGATCGTGGCCGCCTCACTCGACCCCGAGGTCGTCATTGTCGAGACGGCCGGCCTCTCGCTGGACGAAGCCATCGGCGCGCCAATTCAGCACTTGCTCGACCTTGTCAAATCTGTCAAGCTCGCCTCGCGCAAGATCGTCCGGAGGGTCGAAGACCTTGTCGCGGCGTCGGCAGCGCTTCGGATCGAGCTGCTTGAGCCGCTACGGGCGCTCGAGGAGCACGTCGCCAACGCCGTCAACTTTGCCATCCAGGTCTGTCCCTGCGCGGTCAGGACACGGTTCCTCATCCATCGCTGACCGTCTTCTCTCTTGTCCCGCGACGCTCTCTTCTCAGCTCGCCAAGCGTATCGGCGGGTATGTCGCCGAGATTCGCTCGGCCAAGGAGCCCCTCCAGCTGCGAACCGTCCTCGGCTTCCTGCGTGAGATCACGCTCGAGGTGACGGGTGAGAGCGACCACCCGTGGGATGTCGTTGCTGGCTTCATCGCTCGGCTCGGCCAGGAGGCGGCGACCCTCCTTCCAACGCTCATGGACCAGGACCAGGTCGAGAAGGGTGCGTTCCTAGCCCGTCGCTGACGTGCAGGCGTGCGCTGACCCGAGCTGCCTCATCACGCACGCCCGATGCCGTGCCCGGGACCTTCGATCGATTCCAGTTGTCATCGTGGCGCCCTGGACAGCGCGTGCCGAGCAGATCACCGCGGCCGGCCGGGTCAATGCCGAGGCCGAGCAGCAGCTCGTCCGTCTGACGGCCGAGGTCCGCGACCTCTCGCTCGAGGTCAAGAAGCGGGTGCGTCTCCTTCCAGGTATTGCTGTTCCTTGCAGCTCGCTCATCCTTCGCCAATCCGCGCTGCTGTGAATTGCAGGACCACTCTGCTCAAGAGGCTGCCGTTCGGATCCAGCTGCTCGAGCGACGGGTCGAGGCGGCCAAGCAACAGGTGCATTCCCCGCTCTGACACTTCCCGACACCGTCGCTTTCGTCTAACGAGCTCCCCTCGCCCTCCTCCTCTCCCCTTCTGTCCGTCAGGCCGAAGCGATTGAGGCGCTCGAGACCGAAGTTGCGCGCTCCAAGCGGCAAGAGCGCACGCTCGAGGACAACCTTGAGCTCGTCAAGGCCGAGCTCGACGCCTCACAGCAGACGACCGCCAAGCTTGAGCGGGCCGCCGCGAGCTCGTCAAACGACCCTTCCAAGCGCAACGGCGGCGTCGGCGACCTTGGTCTTGATGGCAGCGCGCTCGGGATCGGGTCGAGCCTTGAGGCGAGCCATTTGCTCAGCCAGCTCGAGGCGGTCCGGGGCGCGCTCGACTTCCTGCAGCGCGAGAACGCCCGGCTCCGGTCGGCCGACCTGCTCAAGACGCTGCCGACCCTCCCGAGACGGCAGTACATCCCTGCGCTGCCTGCGCTTGAGCCGGCCAGTCCGGCAGGAGGGTCGGACGACGATGACGACGAGCGAGGGCCGCCGACGCCTGGCCGCCGCCGCGAGGGCGACGTCCACAGGCTCGAGAGCGAGGCAACCGTCCTCTTCCGCGAACTCAGCAGCTTCTCCGCTTCGCCCCAGGTCGTTGACCTGACGGCCTTTGGTCCCTCCTCGGCCTCGGCGACGGCAACCGGCAAGCCGCGATGGATGCCGAGAGCCAAACGGCCAGAGGCCGTGCTTGAAGCGCGGCGGAAGGAGGCCGAGCGGCTCGAGGGTCGGGTCGAGGACCTCAAGGAACGGGCAGCCCAGGCCCGAGACGCCCAGGCTAGGTTGCGCTACGGCTTCTGAGAGGCCCCCCGATCGCCTGATTTCACGATTCTCATGATCCCCATTGACGAGAGACACGCGGATGTGCGCGACCTTGCCTCTGAGCGTACGCCTGATCGCGCCCTGCTGGCCGAAACTGCCGATGCGCTTCGCTCGACCGGCCGGCCGCCCAAGAATTCCACCGCCCGCTCCGCCTGAGCGCGCGCGCGCGCAGCGAGCCGCCCGCCGGCCCTGAGCTCGACCTGCTGGACCTCACTTGCTCGACTTCCTTCAATACGCCTACCTCTGCCCTCGTGCCTCACCGCGTACAGCTCCCTTCTCCTCGAACGGACTCTGCTAGTCTCGCCTTCTCGTCTCCCACTTCCCGCCTGTCTTATGCCGGCATCGACCTCTGCAGCGGCGGCACCGCCGCCCGCGCCGACGTCGACCTCTGGCCTTCTCCGCTTCGCCGGCCACAAGTACCTCCGCCAGCGGCTCGTGCTCTCGCTCCTCTCGGGCCGGCCGATACGGGTCGATGGCATCCGATCCGACGACGTCTCACCCGGCATGCGAGGTTGGTGTCCCTCACTCTCGCAGGCAGTCGACCGCACTCGCGAGAGCTCGAACCCTGATGCTGACCTCCTGCCCGTCTCACTCAGACTACGAGATCAGCTTCCTCCGCCTGCTGAGCAAGCTGACGAACGGCACCCACCTCGAGATCTCGTACACCGGTACCTCGCTCCTCTTCAGGCCAGGAATCCTCCTCGGTGGGATTCACACGCACGACGTCCCGCTCTCGCGGCCCGTCGGCTGGTTCCTCGAGCCCCTCTCGCAGCTCGCGCCCTGGGGCAAGAAGGACCTTCAGTTGACGCTTAAGGGCATCACGACCGGCGGCCAGTCGCTCGGTGTCGACCTCATCCGGACCTTCCTCCTCCCGACGATTCAGCTCTTTGGCGCCTTTGACGGGCTCGAGCTCAAGATCACCAAGCGCGGCGCCGAGCCTGGCGGCGGAGGCGAGGTCTACTTCCGCTGCCCGGCCGTCCGATCGGTCAAGACGCTCAACTTTGTCGACCCAGGTCGCGTCAAGCGGATACGCGGTGTCGCGTGCGTCTGAGAGCTTGTCGTAGCTCCTTCTTCCTTTGAGGCCCTCATCCGCTGACGGTGGACGCGGGTGCGCCTCTCTCTCGACAGCCACTCTGTCCGCGTCTCGCCCCAGTTCTCGAACCGGCTCGTCGAGTCGTCGCGGTCGCTTCTCAATCCTCTGATACCCGACATCTACATCTACTCGGACCCTTACAAGTCGGCCGAGTCGGGTCTCTCGCCCGGCTACGGCCTCTCGCTCCTCTCGATCAGCACGACGGGGGCAATGCAGGCCTTTGAGCTCGGTTACCGCAAAGGCGACCTCGAGACGCCCGAGGAGGTCGGCAGGGCCTGTGCGGCCGGACTGCTCGACGAGGTGCGAAAGGGAGGGTGTGTGGGCGAGTGGGCCCAGGGCTGGGTGTTGACGGCCATGGTCCTCGGGAGCGAAGACGTCGGTCGCGTGCGGCTCGGCGAGCTTACGCCAACATCGTACGTCACCCTCTTCGCGCTCACACCTGCATTTCCCTGATCGCTGACACTAGAACCTCGACCTGCCGCCAACCTCTGCACGACACCAGCGTCCAACTCCTCCGCGACATTCGCTCCTTCTTCACGACAACCTTCAAGATCCTCCCCGTCCCGACCTCCTCCCTTTCCTCATCCGACGCCGGCTCCGACGATGACGACGACGAGATGGCCTCCGGGGCGCCGGCGTTCGAGAAGGGTCGCGAGTACATCTTCTCGTGCATGGGCACGGGCTACACGAACACCAACAAGAGTGTCACGTAGGAGGGGCGGCGCGGAGACGCGATGGCAATGGCCCGTTTCCTGCGACACCTTCTCTGCCTGCAAGGAGCGACGAGCTACGACGTCTCGCCATCGGCTGGCCGCCCAAGTGCGCCGCCTCAGGAAGCAGCGAGTTGACTTCTGAAAAGTGGGACGTGCTTAGGTTGATGCGCGCAAGCACAAAGCACCGCCCCCCCCCCCCCTTTCCCATCAGAGCGACCACTAGGTTTGCTTTTGCCATTCCATACCATTCTGTACCCTACGGGCTCAGCGGCGGCCTGCTGCTGCTGCTCGTGTTGGCGGCTCCGACGCCGGCCCGGAAGGCCGCATCGTTCTCGGCCAACCGGGCCTTTGCATGGACACCCTTTGCCGTCGGCCGGTTGACCCGCCGCGCGGCCGGGTTCGCCTTGATCAGCTCGGACTTCTTCTCGCGCTCGGCCAGGACGTCGTGCGTCGCCGGATCCGGCTCGGCAAAGCCGCCCTTGAGCCGCCGGGCGGCCGAGGAGCCAGGCCGGAGCGAGTCGGCCGTCCGGGGCAGGACGTGCGTCTGGTGGAAGTGCTCGCGCTCGAGCTGCTTGCGATTGTACAGCGGCTCGTGGAGGTAGCCGCCGATCGCCTTTGGCTTCTCCTCCTTCGTGGCCGAATGCGTGATGGCCTCCGACTCGCCGATCGGCGGGGCGACCGTCTGGTAGAGGCGCTCGAGCGCCCAGTTGGGCCGGTCGAGCAAGGGGTGGTCCGGGAAGGTCTGGACAGAGAGCACAATCTTGTCGGCCTCTTCGAACCAGAGCGCCTTGAGCCCGGCCGTCGCGGCCTGACCAGTCCAGAGATTGGGAGTTCGGGTCAGCACAGGCAGGTGTGGTAGGAGGAGAGGGAGGAAAGAGCAGGACGGGCACGCACTGCACGCTGAGCCTCGAGAATCTTTGAACCCGAGCCCTCGCCGAGCTTGATGTCGCCCGAGAAGACGCCAATGACGTACGTCGGCGTCGCCGACAACCGGCCGCTCTCGACCAGCAGTCGGGCGACGGGCCGCTCGAGCCCGAAACGGACGACCGTCTCGCGGAGGGCGCGCAAGGGGTCGAGCAGCTTGACGAGGCCGTCAAAGTCGAGCGAGCGCGAGGCAAAGTGCCGCTTGACGAGCGCCGTCGCGGCGGGGAGGCCCTGGCGCTCGTAGACGAGGCCGACGAGCGCGCGGACGGCCTCGCCAATCGCGAGATACTTGAGCTCGGGCTTCTCTTCCGTGGGCTCCACCTGCCGCGGCAAGAAGATTGAAAAAGGGTGGGGATGAGGTCAGGTCCGGTTCGCAGGGTTTGCAGAGGTCAGAAGGGAAGGGCAAAAGAGGACGCACACCGTATGGGAGCTTGCGGTAGCGGACGACCGTGCCCGTCGCCTGCATGTCGTCCTGCCCATGATCGCGCGAGGTGTGCAAGGAGCCGATGGCGAGCTCCCTGCCGACGTCGACGAGCGCGCCCTGGTTGGTAAGTGCGGTGAGGGCGTAGCCGAGCGATTTCGTCGGGAGGTTGGGGAAGCGCTTGACGAGGTACTCGGTCAGGACGAGGTCGATGATGGACCGGCCGGTCGCAGCCAGCAGGCTGTTGTCCCGCCGCTCCTGCTCCTTGGACGAGACGACCGGGGCCTTGGCCGGCGCGAGAGGCTCGGTCGAGAGGATCGGCTCGACGTTGGACCGGAGGGCCGCGCTCGACTCGAAAAAGGACGGGTGAGTGAGCACCTGGAGGATCGCCCGCTCGAGGTCGTCGGCCTCCTCGACCTGCCCGACCTCGGTCGCATGCTCCTCGCCCTCGTACGCCCTCGGCCGGCCGGCGAGCTGCGGGAGCGCCGGGTCGGTCAAGCCGGCTCGGACCGCGATCGTGTAGAGCGTTGAGCGGTGGTAGGGCAGTCTGGCGGCAAACTCGTCGGCATCGATCCGAGTGCGCTCAATGTGGCCGAGCACGCGCGGCTTCTTCTTCATCGGCGTTCCCGGCACGCGGGGCTTGACAATCCTTGGTAGCGGCTCGTCCTCAATCTTGGGAAGCTTGACCGACGGGTAGAGACCCGACAGCGACAGCGGCTTCGACAGCGACTCCGACTTCGACTTGTCGTCCGCGTCCTGGCGCCGGCCGAGGATGGATTTTGATGCGCCGACAAAGAGCAGCGGCTTGCCATCGGTGCCGACGGCGGGCGTCCGGGTGCGGAGCGGCTGGACCCGGCCGTCGGGAGCGACCGTCGACCGGTCAGCGGCCCGCTTGTAGGCTTGCCCCGCCCGCTTGGCCTCGTACGCGGCCGCTTTCGAGCCGCTGCGGCCGCCTATGGCCGTAAAGTGCGAGATGTGCCGGAGGGAAGCCAACGTCTTCGACGAGGAGGCGGCTGCTTCGAGGGCGGAGACGCACACACACGGGAAGGGGGCAGGAGAAGTCAGGGTCAGCGTCAAGGGCCTTGAGACGGATCGTTCTCCTCTTAAGACCTGGCAAAGGCCCGACGTGAGAGCCAAGCGCGGCCTCTGGAAGGCATCGGGTTGAGACCCTCCAGCTCGTGACCGGAACCTCCCCGGTCCTTCCTTCGACACCTCGCACTCCTTCTTGTCGCTCTGTGCTCGCCAACGCCGCCCACAGCCAGCAGGCCCACACGCCTCTTCTCCCCTTCCGGGCCTTGCGAGGCCGGCGCGATCGGTTCAGACGAAGGAGGAGAAGACGGACCTCGGACATCGCGCGCCAGGACCTGACGGATCGCCATCGGAGTCAAGAAGGGCGCAGGTCGCTGGGGAAGGAGGAGCAGCGGCAGCAGGCGTGGGCTGTTGGCCGGGTCTGACTGGCGGCGGCGGCGGCGGAGATCGAGAGTTGGACGAGAGAGGGCGCCAGACGGGACTCGTTCGTCTAGGAAAGAGCTGGCCGAGAGCACGCGGGGTCAGGTCGTCGGGTGTGTGTGTCGACGTGCCGGGTTCGCTAGGTCGGGAGGGAGCGGGGCGTGCAGGGCGCAGAGAGCAAGGCGTCGACCGGAGTCTCGAGCGAGAGCGGCCCTCTGCGCGCGCGCGTCCGTCGCACGGCCGCGCCGGGCTGCCCTGCCCAGCCTCGTTTTTGAAACATCACTGGGGTCGAGCGTATTCATCAACTCCGCCCTGGCGAGAGACAGGGAGGGCAAGTAGCGCGCAGTCGACGCTGCTGGCTGACTGGCTGGCTGGCCGGTCGCTCGCCGGGCTGGTTGGAGCAGCCGACCTCACGGTGACCCTTACTTACTCGAGATGCTGTGTCCTGCCTCACCGCCTGAGGAGGGCCTGAGCCCCTCCCGAACGAGGATGGGCTGGCGGCGGTGCATTGGAACCCCGGGGGAGGCACCCCCCGGCCGTCAGCCCGCCGCTCGACGACGCGCCTCCCTCCTCGAGCTCGAGCCGCCCCTGACGGGCACGCTTGCCGGCCGCCGCACAGGGCTCAAGCGCCCCCTTTGCTTGAGCCATCGAGCGAGGAGAGGAGTTCGAGCGGCCCGCTGCTGACGTTGCTGCTGACGACGACGACGACCTACTAGCTCGACACCTCACCAACCAAGAGCAACCGACCGCAGCCCGCCCTCGCCCACCTTCCTTTCGCCGTTAGCTATAGGCACGCTCGCTCGACCCCCTCAGCCGACGTCCTCAGCGGTCAAGCTTGCCTCGGATCGCCGTTCCCCGTCCGTCTCGTATCTCCCACTCTCGCCAGCCCTCCCGTCTGCCACCTGGCCGTCTTCCTCGCGCTCGAACCGACCTGGCCTCCGAAGGGCCGACTGGGCAGATGGCATCGTCTTCATCACCGTCGCAGGAGCTCGGGCCGGCATCGCCAGAGCCAATTTGGATAGGTCCGTCCTTCCTCTCACTCGCTCGCGCGCTCTCGGCGCGCGACTTGCAGAGGGCTCCCCCCCCCCTCTCTGCCCACGCCTCACTCCCGCACCGCACCGCGCCCCGAACCGACCTCCTCTCCCTCCCCCCCCCCCAGATTCTCACTCCCTTCGGCCCCTCTCTCCTCCGCCCGCTCTCGCCCCCGTCATCGCTCGGTCGACCCCCAGCTCGCCCCGCCGCGCCCGCGCGATGTATACGAGCGCAGCGTTCAAGCGGGCGTCAATCGGGTCGGTCTTAAGTGCTGCGTCACTGCCCGAGGAGCCAGATGAGGGTGGAGGCGAGGAGGAGGAGAAGGAGGGCGGCGTTCAAGAGGTCCTCCTAAGGAGGTCTGTCATCAGCTTCCCTCCTCTGACATCGCCTAGGCCAGTGGCTGCCAGCGTCAGCGGCGTAGAAAGACCGACGTCGACTGTCTCCCTCCCTCCGGAATCCACCTCGACGGCGGCGGCCGGCAAGGCCTCGACCGGTCCGACGCTCGCTCGGGTCCGAGTCGGTAGCAGTAGCGGCGTCAGTCACAGCGTCCAACGATGGTCCTTCGACGGCCGGTCGTCCAAAACTCTGGCAGGAGCCTCGTTCTCGCTCTCAAGCCCAGCCTCACCGACGATCTCGCCGACGATCTCGGCATCGACCTCGCCCCATCAGTCGCCGTCCAAACGTGCCCTCAGCCGAGCAAGAGGCCTTGCCCGCACTTTCCAGCCAAAAATGACCCCGGCCGTCAGTGGGCGGACGCTAGGGAGACGAGAGGGCCCGTCGGTGGAGGAGGTGCTTTCGGCCGAGCTGAAGACAAACGACGACGATGGCGCCGGTCGAGGCCAGCCGGTTCGTCGGCCGTCATCTCGTGCGGCTACAAATCGCCAGCCTTTGTCCTTTTCTGCCGACCTCGATCTAGCCGGTGGCCAACGACGCTCGGTCGAGACGTCCGCTCCACCCTTCCCAGTCGCAGCAGCGACGGCGTCGGACTCGCCATCTTTCAAGCCGGCGCTCACCGTCGATGTCGACAAGAAGGACGACTCGCAACGCCTTCGGCACGCCGAAAAGCTGGCGAGTAGGAAGCGGCGGGTCGTTAATGAGCTCATCGCGAGTGAGCAGGCGTACGTCGAGGGGCTCGAGGTTGTCGTCGAGGTGCGCATCCCTCCGTCGTTGCGGCCCGCCATTGGAGTCGTCGGGCTGCGTGGCTGCTGGGCTGCGTGGCTGCTGGGCTAAGATCTGACGCCCCTTCCCCCCCCCCTTTTCCTCTCCGCAGCACTTCATGCGGCCCCTCCTGGCGACATCGCCGCCCCTCGTTAGCAAGAAGGCCGTCGGCGAGCTCTTCGGCCCCGTCGCCGACATTGCCGCCTTCTCGCACGCGCTGCTCGAGAGCCTCGTCCCTTTTACCTCGGCGGCCGAGCCGAAGCTTACCGCTGACGAGCCCCTCTCGACCATCAAGTCACTCTCGCTCACACCGCCGCCGCCGTCGCCAACGTCGTCATCATCAGCGTCGGTGTCGCCGCCGAGGATCGCCCTCGCCCTCCTCAGGCTCATGCCCTTCCTCTCCCTCTATCACCCCTTCATCACGAACTTCCCCCGTGCCTCCTCCCTGCTCGCCGCCGGCCGCAAAGATCCTGCCCAGCGGCCGTTTGCGCGCTGGCTGGCCGAACGCGAGAAGGCGGATGCGGCGAGGAAGTTGAGGCTGGGCGATTGGCTGCTGACCGTTGTCCAGCGCGTGCCGCGGTACCTGCTGCTCGTCAAGGTGCGCCCCCCTCCACTCTCTCAAACCGCCTTCTCAGAATGTTGTCTGGGGTCACAGGGCAGAGCTGACGACTGTACGAGACCCCCCGCGTCGCACTATGCGAAACAGGACCTCGTGGCCTGCACGCCAAAGGACGACCCAGAGTATGCCGGCCTTCAAGGGGTCTTGACGCTCGTCGAGAACGGTCCGCCTCGCTTTCTCCAATCAGGCGCAGCGCGGGTCGCAACTAATGAGCTTCCCCTGTGCGCCTCGTAGTGACCGAAGCGCTTAACAGCCGGCTGCACGATATCGCGGCGACGCAGGAGCTCGTCGGTCTCCATCGGGCTTTTGGCGGCAGCCTCCCGCCTACCTTGTCGCTCGTCGTCCCCGGCCGGCGACTGCTCAAGCAAGGTGACGTCCAGCCCAGACTCGCTCGTCCTGCATCGAGGCTTCGGGACCATTGACTGACCCCGGTGTCGACGCGCTTGCACCCGGCAGGCGTCCTCTCCAAGATCGGACCACGCAGAGCCGAGAACCGCACGTTTTGGCTCTTCAACGACCTCCTCGTCTATGGGACGAAAAACACCCCGGCCGGTGCAGGGGTCCCAACGACGTCAATTACGTCGATGGCGAGCCAACCGCTCTCGTTCGGCGCGACCCGATCCATCGTCTCCTGGATCGGGCTCGCTTCGGCGACGGCCAGCGGCAGCGGCGACAGCAGCAGCAGCAGCAGCAGCAGCAGCAGCAACAACGGCGGCGGTGTGCTCGACCTGCAGCTGGGCGGCAGACGCGGTCGCTTCGTCTTCCACCGGGCGATCCGGCTCGAGGAGCTCACCGTCGTCGGCTCGGTCGAGGGCCGGTCAGGTGGAGGTCGCCACGCGCTCGAGATCCTCAGCCCGGACAAGAGCTTCGCGGTCGTGGCCGGTGTGTCTGCCCTTCATCTGTTTGGACGGCACGTCCTCCGACGTTGACCCACCCTTCGAACGACTTCTAGAAACGCGCGAGATGAAGGACGCCTGGCTGGCGGCCATCCGCGAGGCCAAAACGCGGTTGCTGGCCGACCTGCGCACGCTCGACACGACCGAGGAGCACACGATGCGCCGCCATCGCCGGCGGTCGCTCCAGGCGATGCCGTTCACAATGACGGCGACAGAGGCTGTCGCTAGCGCGGCCACTACCAATCCGGCGTCACCTTCGCTCCGGCCTCTCAGGGCGGGCTCGATAACCGTCCGACCAGCATCGGTCGACACGTCCTCAACTTTCGCTGGCGGAGCGCGGCCGGCCGACGGGCCGAGCCGGAGCGAGACGGTCGAGAGCTTCACGGCTGCCGTTTGGGTGCCTGACGCAGAGGCCGAGCGGTGCATGCGCTGCCGCGAGGCCTTCGGCATCTGGCGCAGGAGACACCACTGCCGCATGTGTGGCGTCGTCTGCTGCCACCCGTGCTCCTCCAAGGTGCGTCTCTGGCCGCAATCCCTTCGCTATCTCTCTTGGCTGACCGCATCGATACCGCATTCTCACACACGCGCAGGCCGTTCAGATTAACGACTCGACCGACGCCGCCTCGGCGGCGCACGGCGCTCGAACGTGCGATGCCTGCTACGCGGCCCTCTTTCCGTCGGTGTCGAAGAGGACTGGCCGACCTGCTTCAACTACAAGCCGTCCAAACAGCGACCACAGCTCGTCGGCGACGTCGTTGGACGAGCGCCTGACAACGCCGAGCGACAGCGTCGAGCAGCTCGCTGACGGAGTCGGCCTCGAGCGCGAGGGTCGGCGGCCCTGGTCCGCCGAAGGGCTTGGGACGGTTGCCGGCTCGCTTCTCCCGCGAACTCGGCGGGCGCAGGGGGTCCGGTCGCCTGCGCTCGGGACGCTCAAGGCCTCAGTTGCGCGCTCGACCGGACTCCTCCCCTTCCCCACGACTGCCGACTGTAACGTTGACGACGCGACGCTGAGACCCATCCGCCGACCGACGAGTTCGCTTGGCACGATTCGAGGCTCGACGTCGCCGCTTGCAGGTCCAGGCCCTCCTGTCGCCGGCCCTCACGAGGACAGCCGGTCATCCTCGCCCTCGGCCATCGCCTGGCCGGCCATCGCGCCGCGCCGTACACGCCTCCTGTCGGCGATCAACGATCGCTTCTCCGTCTTCGTCGGCGGCGGTATCGGCGGCGAGGACTGGGCCGGCCAGGGCGAGATGGCGACGCTCGCGGGGGAGCGGGCGCGGAGGGAGAGCGGCGAGCGATGGGGTGACGCTAGCCTTCGGAGTGGCGAGGCGGCCGAGGTCCTCCGGCGCATGCTGGGGGCGCGCTCTGGCTGAGACTTCGAACACGCTCATGATGGACAATAATCGACAGCTTCACGCGCACGGTCTTGAGGAACCGACGCAAGAGCGGGGCGACAGCTGCTCGAGGTCGAGGCGAGAGCCCCTTTTCTTGCCCGCTGCGCGTTTCGTTTGAACGGCCGCCAGGCGAAATGCGTCGATGTCTCTCGGTCGCTCGGCCGCTCGGCTAGCTCTCGACGTCGACCTCCTCTGCCGCCTCTACAGCACCTCCTAACACACGCACCGACTCCCTTAAAAAGACTACTCGCCGAAAGCATGATCCTCGGCGCTCCGGTCGTGAGTGCGCTCGCCGCCCGCGCCTGCTGGCTCGATCAAGATTAGCCAAGCTGACTGCAACGCGCGCTCGATCCGCTCATCCGCTCCTCCCGACCTGCCCGCCGAAGTCGCAGCAGGCCAGCCCTCCTCATCTTCCGCTTGAGCTTCAGCGAGACATCATCGGCCACGTCGGCATGTTGGCTGGGCTCTTCCGCAACAGCAACGACAAACCAGCCCAGAAAGAGTGGCGGGGCACGTTGGCTGCAATGCTGCTCGTCTCTCGAGCTTGGAGGGTTCGCAGCGACCTGTCCCTTTCGCCCGAGTCTGTCAGAATGTGGGTCTGACCTTGAGGTCCGCGATGCTGCAGGATGAGACTCAGCGAATCCTCTACTACAAGATTCCCCACTCCGTCTTCCGCATCGGCTTCTCCGACGTGCTCAAGGACGCGTCGCTCTGCTCGCTCGTCCACACGGTCGACTTTGATAGACAGAAGGGTCTCTCGTCGACCCAGGGCTCGTTCCTTCAGCACGTCCACCTCTTCACCCGACTGCGAGTCGCCCTCAGCATCATTGTCTCGGCACCCGCTCCCAGCGGGCCGCACTGCTCGGCTGGCTCTCGACCCCGACTGCTCGAGCTTCTCACGTACACAGTCAGCCAGCACGCGCCAATCCAGCTCCAGCACTACTTCGACCTCTCGGGCCTCAGGTCACTCGTTGTCAAGGCGCGAGCGAGCGCCGACTTCGGCCTTTTGGCCGACGTGCCTTCTAGTCTGCGGCATCTAACTTTGTTCCTCGAGACGCAGCAAGACTGGATGCGTGTGGCGGCGGCCGCCGGTCATCTGATCTATCTTAGACGGCTCGACGTTTTCGTCTCGCCGCCTGGCAGTCTCGTCTTCCCGATGGCGGTCTCGCTCGTCAGCAACCCCTTGGCACTCTTCCCCAACCTGAAGGAGCTCCAGATGTCAATCCAGCCTGACCTTGTCCCGCTGCTTGCTTACCCGCACGCACGGCTCGAGACTATCGTCATGCGGCATCACTCCAACGCCAGAGATGCCATTGAGAGCCCACTGCTGTCGAAGGCGGTATACCAGGCGATCATCCCCTTGCGGCAGTCCTTCCCAAGCCTTCACACACTCCTGCTCGTGCACCGCTCCGGGAGCCCCGAGGCGCTGACGGCACACGCTCAGGCCCGATGCGATCGGCTGCAAGCAGACCTACGGGGCGCGGGGCTTCGCCTGTGTATCGGAATCTCCACGAAGTAGCGCAGGCAGCTCGAGGTTGTCATGTCGTCTCTGCCCCCCCCCCCCTCCCCTCTTCCCTTCGAGTCGCCCGGCAACTGGTCGATGTCATGACTGCCTGGACTCGCGTGCAGACTCTCTCAGAGTTTGATGCGCTCGCCGGCCACTGCCCAGTGCAAGTGTGTTCGTCGAAGCGGTGGGCATGGATTGAGGATCCAGACGTTTTGATGGGAGGGTGAAAGGGGAAGAGAGAGTACAGCGCGTGAAGGGGAGGGAGAAGAAGTGAGGCCCATGTAAGAGTGTGTGGAGAGAGGGGTATGCATGCGAGGGAGCGACAAGGGGAGCGAGGGCGGGGGGAGAGACGACAGGGAGAGGGCCGAAACGAGAGACGGCGGGTCCCCCTTCAACGGAAGTCGGTCTTTCCGGCCTTGCGCTTGCCGGCCAGCAGCCACTTGGGCCGAGTGACGCCAATGTGCCGGTCCGCCTCCGAAGCCTTGCCCTTGTAGTTGCGCGGCCGCTGGGCAAAGTTGCGGAGCTCGTTCGACTTGTCGTACTGGGCCTTTGTGAGGCCGGCCGTCGACCGGTCCGTCTTGGGCGCACGGATGTGGGCCGCACCGACGGCGCCGCCGCGCTGCTGCTCCTCGCCGTCGACCGACATGTCGTCGTCGTCCTGCTCGGCCTCGGCCGCCTCCATCGCCAGCTGGGCCTCGGCCTCCATCCGGCTCCGCTTCGAGCGCTTGCCCTGGCGCTCGCCGGGGATCGCGTCGCCCTTGGCCCGGACGCCGTCGACGATGCCGAGGCCCTGGGCCTTAGCGAGCTGCTTCGCACGCTCCTCGATCCGCGACGGGTCGAGCCCGACCGAGCGGAGTGTCGTCGACAGCTGCGAGAGCGTCCGCGTCTGGTGCTTGCGCGGGATGATGGGCCGGTTTGCGAGCTTGTTGCGGTCCTGCGACACCTTCTTCATCGACGCCTTCTTCTCACGGATCGCATCGGCCGTCGCACGGAACTCCTCCTCGTCCGAGTCGATCTGGGAGGGAAGAAAGCAAGGACGGTGGGATATAAGCAGATGTAGCGGGCGGTGGCAGTCCAGGCAGCAGGGACGACGCACGATCTCCTCCTCGTCCGACTTGTAGAAGCCCTCGGCCTCGAGCCGCTCCTCTTCGCGCTCGAGCGCCTCGAGCTTCTCGGCAATGTCCGGGTCGATGAAGTCGGCGACGTTCTTGCCGTCGAGAATCTCGGGCATGATGTCAGTCTTCCAGTCGTCGTCGGCGAGCAGGTAGTTCTCTGCAAGAAGGGAGAAGGAGAGAGAGCGGCAATCAGATTCTGCCTGCGTGACCGAGCATTGACAAGGGTGGAGGAGCACGCACTGTAGTGGGGCAGGGTGTAGACGCCCGGTCCGCCCGACTCGAGCTCGATGTCGCGCTCAAGCCGGATCCGGTCGGGGTCCTCGCGGTCGTACTTCTTGCGGTTGAGGACGGCCTCGGGGATGACGGCCGCGCGGACGACGTCATCCCGCTTCTTCGGCTCGGCGACAAAGATCTTGTTGGCGACCGAGTTGATGCGCGTGCCCTTGAGCTTGGCCTCGACCCGGTGGGCGAGGAGCGCGTCGCAGGCGGCGTTGCGGACGTCGATGACGCCCTCCTCAGAGTAGCACGACGACTGGACGACGGTGACGTCGCCCATGGCAAGGATCTCGTCGATGAGCGCCCGCGAGGCCGGCTCGAGGTCCTCGAGCCGCTTGATGTCGATCTTGTTGATGACGAGCAGCGTCGGCTTGTTGGTAAAGAGGGGCTTGATCGAGTGGAAGAGCTTGCACTGAAGAGAAAGGGAAAGGGAAGGGGGTCAGAGCGAGTCGGAGAGAAACTGGGGCGACAGGTGAGGAAGGGCGACGGACCTGGGCCTCAACCGTATAGCCGCACTGCTCGCTCAGGTCCATGAAGTAGAGGACGGCCGAGCGCAGGTGGGCGAGGGCGGTGATCGACTGCATCTCGATCGTGTTCATCTCCTCGAGCGGGTGGTCGAGAATACCGGGCGTGTCGATGACCTGCCAGCGAAGGTACTTGTAGTCCATGTGGCCGACAAAGAGCGACTTGGTCGTGAAGGCATACTGTGCGAGGGAAGGCAGGCTCGCGTCAGTCAGGGACAAAAAAGAGAGCGAGCGGGTCGCAGAAAGTGTAACGCACCGGCTGGACGTCGACGTCGGCCCGGGTGATCTTGTTGATGAACGACGACTTTCCAACGTTGGGGTAGCCGCAGATGAGGAGTGTGCGCGTGTTTGGGTCGATCGAGGGCAGACGCGAGATGTGCTGGCGGACCTCCTCAAGGTAGGCGAGCGGATCCTTCTGCCGGCGCATGACGGTCGCCATCCGACCGAGGGCGGCCCGCTTCAGCTGCTTGCAGCGGTAGAGCGAGTCACCAAACTTGAGCAGCCGGCAGTAGTCCTTTGCGACCTGGTCGGCGAGATGGCGGGCCGTGTTGATCTGGCCGAGCGCGAGCTTGTAGTGATTCTTGTCGTAGAGGACGTTGAGGAGCGAGGCGAGGAACGGGTGGAGCGTGTCGAGCAGGGGGAACTCGGACAGGATGCCAGAAAGCTTCTCGTCGATCGTCGTCTGCGTAAACTTGACCTTGCGCATGTAGAAGTTGCGGATACGGGAGATCTGTGGAGGCCAAGGAGGTCCGGAGTTCGTCAGTCGGGGTCGTTTGCTGCGTCGCAGACGTTTCGGTTGCGAGCGGCTGCCCAACACTCGATGCTCTCGCCATCAATGAAAGGAATTGCTCCCATACAGCCCATCGACGAGCGGTGCAATCGGCGCCTCGACTACCTTCACCCGAGATAGCCCTCTGCCACTCTCGGGAGGCATGCTGCCTCCCAAGTAGGCCGGCCGGCGCCCCCCCTCAGCAACGACACCCCAGCGCCGCTGCCGCCTGTCGGCCAGGCGCAGAGCCGAGGTCGTATGGCGCGGGTCCGACGAGGGCCACCACCAGCACTGGCCGGTCCTTGGTTCAGCGGCCCAAGCCAAGGGACGGTACGCCCGACCGAGAAGGGCCCTCCCTGGCCGGCCAGGACGGAAAGGGCTGTGGCTCGGCCTCGGAGCCCTCCTTGCCGCTGCGCCCCTCGTCCTCGTCGGCCACCCTTCAAGCGAGGCCGGACTGGCAGCGCGCCAACGATCACCGGAGAGAGGAGGCGAGAAGTGCACACGGACCTTGAAGTTCTTGTGGATGACCGTCGGCGTCTTGCGCTGCGTCTTCGACAGGCTGAGGGTAAGGAGCGGAGGCGAGGGCGGTGCGAGAGGTCAACACTTGAGTCTGAGCAGGAGCGGGCGCTCGAGCTCGACCGCTAGCCGGAGGACCCTGCCAGCCGGTCCGCTCGACCGTCCCTCAAGAGGGTCGGGCTAGCGGGCGGCGCTGGAAGCCCAAGTGCAGCAGGACCCTCTAAGCGAGCGAAGGGGTGGCCCGGCGCCGAGTGAGGACTCACACAATGTCGAGGAAGTCGGCGGCCGAGGGGACGGGCGCGATGGCCTTGAGGCCTGTTCCGCTGGACATGCTGGGCGGAAGGAGAGAGGGAGGGGAGGGTGGCGGTGGGGGAGTGGGTGGGTGGGTCGAGGACGAGGACGAGGAGCAGGCAGAGCTGCCACAGGGCGCAGCAGCACCGGGCGGGCGCGCCAGGGCGGGCGGGGCGGGCGGGCGCTCAGAAACGAAATTCCTCCCCCTCGGCTCGACGAGAGCAGTTACGGTTCTGTTACACCTCGCGCGCGTGACGGGTCGGCTCAACCTCCTCGCCAGCGCCATCGCCCTGGCTGCTCACTCGCCCTCCCTCTCACGCCTTCCCGCACCCCTCCCAGCAGACCAGCAGCGCTTCTCCAGCCTGTTATGCGGTCGCACGCGCTCGCCTCGACGGCGCTCTCGTCCCTCCAGCCGCCTGCAGCGGCCGTGCCCACCTTCCCAGTCCCGCCGACGGACCCCGGCGCTGCCGCCGCCAGCTCGTCCTCGCCTTCGCGTTCGAGCTCGACCTCAGCGCTCGCGACGGCCGCTGCAGGCTCGGCCGACGGCACCCTCCTCGTCCGGACGGTCGACGACGGCTCGGTCGTCGAGCTTTCCTCGCTCGACCTATCCCGCCGCCGCCGGTCCTCGGCGCCTGCGGCAGGCCCGTCCGCCTCGGCAATCACGGACGCGGTCGTCCGCTTTGCTCTGCCGGCGGCCGTCGTCGGCTCGCCGAGCGTGCACGTCCTTCGCTCGGCAAAGACGACGATCGTCCTCTGCCTGACGACGACGGGCTTTCTCTACCGCCTGACGCTGCCGGACGCGAGCCGGCTCGCAGACTGGCCGGCACGGCTCGCCGACGGCCATGCGCGCGGCGTCAGCGACGACGGCGACGACGGCATGGACGACGACGATGACGACGTCGACGACCGTCTGGATGGCGGCGGCGGCGGCGGAAGCGATCGCTGGGCGACCGAGTCCATCATACATGGTCTCCAGGAGTCGACGACGGCCGGCGGGATCGAGCAGGTGACGTCCGTCGTTGCCGTCGACGACGAGTGCGTGCTCGTCGGCCTCCGCTCGGGCTCGCTCCTCAAGCTCGACTGGCACTCCTCGGCCTCCAGCTGGTCCGAGACAAATCTCAAGCCGTCGTCCGTCCTTTCGTCGCTCTCGGCCCTGATCCCATTTGGCGCGGCCGACCCGACCGCCTTTGGCCCCCAGGCGATTCACTCGCTCGTCGCCCTCTCGCCCTCGACAACCGCCGCCTCGGCTGCAAGTGGCAGCAGCGGCTGCGGATCGACGATGGCGTACGACGGTCCGCCGCTCGCCTTTGCTCTTTCGGCCGACGGCCGCCTGCGCGCCTGGAACGTTTTGAGCGGGACGGCCTCGCGACCGCTCGACCTCGACCTCCCCGCTGGCGAGCTCCTCACCGCGCCGCCTGCCGGACCGGCCGAGGCTGGCTGGCTGAGGCTCCTCGGCCGTTCGCCTCCACTCGATAGGAGCCACGTTGGTGCCTCGGCGCTCGTCGTCCGCTCGGGCCCCAGCTCGACGGCCGGCAGCAATAACGGCGTCGTCGACGTCCTTGCCGTCCACCTGCCGGGCCGCTTCCTCCTCTTCGGCGTCCGACCTTCGACCCGGCCTAGCGGGCCGCCCGACCTCCTCTCGCTCCTCACCGTCCCCGGGCCCGATCAGGATCGCTCAGCCTCGTCTTCGTCCTCAGCCCTGACGCGCTCGTCGGCGTCCGCCCGGCCTTCGCCGTTGTCAGCCTCGACCTCGGCACTGAGGGCTTTCGACCTCGTCTCGTCACCCTCGACGGGCTCTATCCGGCTTTGGTCGGCCTGGTCGCGCCCGCCTGGCCACCAGACGGCCGTCGTCTCGCTCGACCTCGTCTTCGGACACGACGGCCGGTCGGGCGCTCCGACGGCGGCCGCTGCTAGCCCGGATGGCTGGCGCGAGGCGACGAGCCTGAGCCCGCCGGCAGCGACGGCGAGTGCGTTTGCCGAGCTCGTCCTCGCCGCTGAAGACGGACCTTCCGCCGGCGAGTCGTCCTCCGCCGCGACGCCCGAGCACGTCGCCCGGCTCTTCCTCGACCATCTCTTTTATCCCGGTCGGTTCGCTCTGTCAGCCCTGACGACGGCCCTCGACGGCTACATCTCAACCGTCCTCGCCCAATCGTCTTCCTCCTCCGTCTCTCGCTCCGTCCGGCAACAGATCGGCACCAGCATTGGCCGCTCAACGACGACGGGCGGCGGCGGCGTCCCCTCGGCCCTCTGCCGGTCGTACGCCTCTCTTCCAGCTCGAATCGGCGCCGTCGTAGGCTGCCAGCTCGAGCGTGCTATCGATCCCTTGACGGGTGCCGTGCGCGAGCGTGAGCACCTCGAGGCCTGCCTGGCCGAATGGGTCGGTTTCCTTGCACGTGCCGACGAGGCCGAGCAGCGTGCCCGCTGGGCACTCACCGCCGTCGTCCTCCACCCTTCGACGGAGGAGGAGGAGGAGCCCACCGAGGAGCCCATCTGGGCCGTCGTCAGGCGCGATGGCCTGCTTGTACCCGTCGAACGCGCAGGTCCCGCTGAGGATGCCGTCGCGACCGGCCGGCTTGCCTCTCCCTCGTCGTCGTCGTCGGCAGCAAGCACGCTCCTCTCGCTCGCGCTCGACCTCGTCGGCACGACCAACAGCGGCGCCGGTGGCAGCATCAGCAGCGGCCCGGCGGCCGAGCTGGCTGTGCCTTACCCTTCGCTCGTCCACGTCCGCTCCGACCTCGGTCGATTTGCCGCCGGCCAGGCTCCGCTCGGCGGCCTCTCGGTCGAGGATGCCGTGCTCGACCTCTGGCTTGGCAGGTGCGAACCTGGCCTTGCGCCGCAGACGGCAGCTCGACTCGAGGCCCTGAGAAGCGGCCACGGAGGGCCGAAGACCGTCGCTCGCGGAGCCACTGAGCTGCTTGACCTTCTCGGCCAGACGGCCGACGGCGCCAACGCTGCCACCGGCCATGGCGACAGCGCCCGTGCGCTCTCGCCTCTCGGTGCGGCCCTCGCTGGCTCGGCCGTGCTCGAGTGCGCCGCTGCGCGCGAGCGACTCGCGCTCGGTCTCGTCCTCGTTCTCGGCGCGGTCGGCTCCCAGACAGCCGAAGACGACCCGGCGCTCGTCGACCTCGTCCGGACGCTTGATCGCGCCGTCCGCTCATGGCAGGAGGCCGCGGCGCTCGAATGGGTCGCCAAGACTGGGGTCGAGGTTGGTGTTGCGGCGGCAGCTCCGACAGCAGTCGCAGCGCAGGCCGGCTCGCCCGAATGGGTCGACCGGTTTGGCGGGCTCAAGGTCGGTGGCACGACCTCTTCTTCGAGCAGCAATCAAGCAGCGCTCCTCCCGCCGCCCTCGATTCTCGCCAGCCTCCTCTCTGTCAACTCGCCTTCGCCCTCAGCCTCCCTCAGACGAACGGCCTCCGCTGTCCTCCGCTCGTGGACGGCCCTCAGCCAACCAGGCGCCGACCGCTCACCCGCGCTCGCCCTCGTCAGTCGCGTGCTCGCGCTCGGCCAGCCGGGACGCGCGGCCGAGCTCGCGGACAGGTACGACGACGCCGATGGGACGGGCTACGTCCAGGCCCGGGCGGCGCTCGCGCTCGGCCAAATCGAGTCGAGCGTCCGGCTCTTTGAGCGCGCTGCCGCCGTCTTTGGTGCGTCTCTCGGTCTCTTCGGCACTCGCCGCGCAGCCAGCGGCTGACTCATCGGCGTCATTGCAGACCTCCCGGCCGAAGGCGCCCCCCTCCGCACCGTCCTGCCCGCCAAGGTCGCCGGCTCATGGTCGCGCGTCGAGTACTATCGGCACGTCTCGCTTCTGTACGCACCTCAGATCCACGACGGCGCCATCATTCGCTTCTGCAATCTCGCGATCGCGGCCGCGGCCGAGGAGGCTGAGGAGACGTCCAGTGCGGCTGGACCCTCTGCCCCCTCCGGCATGGAGGTCGACGGCGGGGGGGACGAGGACAAGGAGAACGCTGGCGCTCACGGGTCCGCCGGCCGACGGCCGACCAAGGACCTCTGGAGCAGGTTGTTTGCCGCGACGCTCAACCTTGGCCGGTACGAGGACGCCTACATGGTGCTCACCGCCAACCCCCACCGCGACACGTACGTCGCTGTGACCTCTCTTCGAGGGTCTGCTTCCCCAGCCTTACCCTCATCGAGGCTGACATGCACCGCTTCATGCTCGCAGCATCAACGACGCCGTCTCGCACCTGATCACGCACATGTGTCACGCCAACCAGGTCGCACGGCTCGTCCAGTTTTCATTCGTCGGCCTCCAGGACGTCGTCGAGCGGACGCTCGCCTTCAAAGCCCGGCACTCGGACCCGATGGCCTTCCCGTCCTACCCGATGGTCCTCTATTCGTGGCACATCCATCGCGGCGACTACCGGTCTGGTACGTCCCCCTCACGACCGATTCACTTATTCGACCTGCTCGCTCTCGCTGACTCTCGCTCGCTCTCCATCAGCCGCCCTTGCTATCTACGCCCAGGCCCGGCGCTTCGGCGAGGCCCACGGCCCGTTCGCCGAGATCAGCGCTCGGCGGGCAAAATCGTATCTGCTCGCGATCAACGCGCTCGCCCTCGTCGATCCCAAGCACGCCTGGCTCGCAATGCCAGTCGCCGTCGACCCGTCGGGCAAGGTGCCGTCCTGACCCTGGCTCAAGCCTGACTTCGATGGGCACCTAACTAACTGCTCGCTCTGCACTTTCACAGCGTCGCAAGCGGACCAAGACGACGGCCAACATCCCCGACGAGCTCTTCTCGCCTGCGGCTCGGGCGCGTGACGTCGAGATCGTCGACCTAGCCGACCTCAGGCGCGAGTACCAGCTCGTGCTCTCGACGCTGACGCTCGCCGAGCGCTTCCCCAACTCGTTCCACTCGAGTTCGTAGTCGCCCGCTTCCTCTCCTCGAACTCTCCTCTGCTTCCGGTCTGCTGACACCGACCCCTATTCCACCTCTTGCAGACATCCTCCTCGCTGAGGACGCCGTTGGCCTCTTCCTCCAGGCCGGCATGATCGACAATGCCGTGTCGACGGCTAAGAAGCTACAGGTCGATCTCGGCGGGCTCGTGCCGATCTGATGACGGCTTGCTTAGACAGCTCGCTAGACCAGGAGGCGCGACGACGCGATGGCGACCCCGTCAGCCGATAGCCTCGAGTATGGCAACGGTCGACTTCATAGACAGGCGCCTGATCCGGAAGAGATATATCTGTCGAGTGCGCTGCCTGCCGCCTAGCATGATTGCGAGTGCTCGGCTAACGTCATGCATGGCATCAACCGGGCCTGACGTTCATAAGCGCGCTTGACGGTCTCCAGGCGCACATGTGATTGGGCGAGTAGCGCTGCGAAGTCGACGGGCGTTGTCGAAAGGTGCCGGAGGTCAGGGCCAGAGTTCATCCGACCAGACGGAGCCGCGGACAGGAGGGTCCAGAGGGCGCGATTGCCGTCAGATGCTTCAAGTGAGCCGCGCAGAGTCGGCCTGCATAGTGCGGCGAGCGGTGGGTCAGAAGATCGTAGGCGAGGTCAGTTCGCAAATCTCTGCTCGAGGACGTGCGAAAAGAGAGGGCAATCACGACCGAGGGGACTGATGGCATCGCTGACGGAGATAGGAGGTGACGCCGAGGGAAGCTGGCGACGAGAGGCCGTGTATTGGATGGACGATTGCCAATCGAGGGTCGGCGCGGTCGCTGGCGAAGGCGGCTGGTGGTTAGAAGGTCGACGAGCGAGCGACAGCTCGACGCCGACGACATGCCTCGCGGGTGAAAAGCGGCGACCGGATTGGCTCGACAGGAACGCTGCCTTGCGGGAGGGAGGATCTGAAGGCTGAAAGGGGTCGGCATCGGGTGGGCTGCTGCGCCCGGCCGCCCGACGCGAGCTCGACCGCGTCCTCGTCTTGCGCTCTGCCCCGACGGCCCGACGGCCCGCTCGCCATCTCCTTCCATCCTCTATCGACGCCTTTGGCCATGCTTCCCTCGCTCGACACGCTCCTCAGTCCCGGACCAGAGCTCTCCGCCTTCCTCGACGTCCTCCTCGAGCTCACGCCGCCGACGAGCGAGCGTTTGACGGCCGAGCTCCGCGCGCTCTACGCCGCCGACGGCACAGGCCAACGGCGGCCAAGCTCGCACGCCGAGCTCCTGCGCGACGGCGAGCTACTCGTCGACGACTGGGAAGGGCCCGAGGCTAAGGTCGGCTTCGTCGAGGGTCATCGTACGTTCTGGCCGTGGGCGCTGGTTGGCCAGCTCGCTCAGGCCATCGCCCAGGACGGAGCCGCAGTCTGCCGAGCGCTGATAAGCCACCGTTGCGCGCTCTCGTCTCTCTGTGCCCCCTTGATGCGCCGCCGGTGACAGCTCGGATCGGCGAGGGCGATGTCTTGTCGGAGCTCAGCAAGCGAGAGCAGGGCCTGCTGGACGGGAGACCGCCGACAACGCAGGAGACGCTCGACCGGTCCGTCCACCGACCTCAGCTGCGCGATCTCTCGGCGCGGCGTCCACTGCTGACCGTCTCTCCTCATCTGCCTCCTTTGGCTTCCCCGTCTGACGGGACGCAACACGCAGACTCAAGGACCTGAATGCGGCGTACGAGCGATGCTTCCCACGGCTCCGCTACGTGACGTTTGTCAACGGCCGGCCACGGGCGGCCATCGTGCCCGAGCTCGAGCACGTCGTCGCGCCCGGCAACGTCCGCGTCGTCGGCGGCGAGTCGTGGATGAGCGAGTGCGAGCGGGCGGTGCGGGACGTCTGGCGGATAGGCCACGCTCGACTCGAGCAGATGCTCGCCGCTGGCGAATGAGGCACGCCAGAGCTAGTCTTCTGGCGAGCGGGCCCAGGAACGGCCCACGGTCAGAGGTCGCTGGGCAGAGCGAGTGTCTCTTATATCTCCATCTCGTCGTCGTCGTCGTCTCTCGGCCCGCCGCCGGCGGCGGTCCCCCTCGAGGCCGTCACACCGAGGTCGCCCGCGCCGACGCGCTTTGCCCAGTCCTTGACGGCGCCCTCCATTTCCTTCCTCAGGACGCCGACCGCCTCGCCCGCGACGCGCACGCACTCCTCAAAGCCCTCGACCGTCATGCGACCCTCGAGCTGGGCCGTCGTAATCTTGCCTGAGCGCGGGAGGAAGCCGAGCGTCACGTGCGGGAGGGACGACTCCTCGCTCGCCGTCAGGTCGAGCAGCGTCGTCTGAGGCTGGTAGGGCGTGAGCGAGAGGGCGAGGAGCGAGTCCGAGAGCGAGATGCCAGACGTCAGGAGCGAGAGCGTCGTCGCGTTCAGCGCCGTCTGGAGAAGGGCTGCAGGAGTTTGAGCGGGATCATCGAGGCAGCTTCAGCATTCGTCGCCCAAGAGGAAGCCGTCCGGCGGTGCTGGCGAGACGAACCGCCGTCCATGGCGAGGACCTGGATGTAGATGTTGATCTCGCTTCGCGGATACAGGCTCGTCATGATGACGGGCTCAAACGTCGTCTTGATCGCCTGGGCGAGCTCCTGGATGCGTCTGATGCCGACCGGTTAGCCAGAGGAGGGGGCGCAGCCGGCTCGTCAGCTCTCGACAGCGGCTGCTAGAGAAGCCTCGCGGGGCCAACGCACTTGTCGGTCCTGCCACGCTTGCGGCGCTCATTGCCTGCCCAGCTGCCGACGGCGACGTCGACGTTGATGACGGCCCGGTCAAACAGCGTGCCGCCTCGGTTGCGGGCCTCCTTTGGGCCGTGGACGGCCGAGGTGACGACGGTCAGGCCGTGGGAGCAAGTCGCGAGGCCGTCGGCCCCTTGCGAGGCAGAGATCGATGTCGGGATCGAGAGCGAAAAGTGACGGAGCTCGTTCGGCCGGCGGAAGTCTGTCCGGAGGCCTACGACAGCCAGCACGAGAGGGAGTCGAGGTGGGATCAGCCTCGTGAAGGGGCTGGCTCGGTGGAGGCGGCGGCGGCGGCGGCGACCGACCTCCGTCGTTGAGAATCTCCTCTCGCGAGCTGGCCATGGCGTCCGGTGTTTTCGGTTGGGTCAGAAGTAGTGGAGAGCCTTTAGGTCAGGCGGTCGGCTAGAATTGATGGACGTCGCGAAGGGCCTGGGTTGATGAGGAGTGTCGAGGGTCGGGAGGCTGTAGTCGGATCCCAAACCTGCTGCCTGGCTGCCCGCTGCTGCTGCTGCTTGCTGTGCGCAGGCGGGCGGGCGGGTGGGCGGAGAACGCGACGACGACGTGTCCCTCTTACCACACCGACATCACGCTCCTCCAGCCCGACACCCCTTCCTTGCACGCGATGGCTGCCCGTAAGCGACTCAAGAAGAAGGCTGTCGAGGTCGTCCAGACGGTCCCGCTCAGGCACCGCTTCCCCGAGGACGACGACCCGAGCCCGTACCACGACGGCCGCGACCCGGACGCGGCCGACGAGGACTCGGACGACGAGGAGGAGCCGACCTGGGCCGACTACAAAGAGACGTTCTATGAGGGTCCGTCCCCGTCGCGCAAGACTGTTGCTTATGGGTTGGGCAGAGACTGATCGTTCTCATGTCGACACTCTGCCCCTGCCGCGCGCGCGCGCGTCGCGTCATGCTACCCCTCAGTCGTCGTCCAGTACCCGATGGAGCAGCACCGCAACGCCCAGCAGCTCCGGGCGCTCGACGAGAAGCTTATGGACGACGTCAGCTTGCTCCGACGTGAATGCGAGACGTACGTCCGGGCGGCGGGCAAGGGCCGCAAGCAGGTACTCGACCGGCTCCGGGCCGGCGCGGGCGAGCTCGTCAAGCGCATCAAACAGAGGCGGCTGGATGAGAGTGCCTCGCAGACGCCGATAGGGTTAACAACGTCTAGAGGGGAGACAGTGGAAGGAGTGGGACTTGTCGCGCCAGAAGCTGCGGAGCTGCCTCAGCTGCTGGATGGGCCGAGCTTGACGCCTGTTGTCGACACGAGTGCGGCGTCGCCCGCATGGGAGAACGGCAACGCGGTCGCCTCTTCCTCCCGGTTGGGTGCCTTCAACCACACCTCTGCACCCGTCCAAGTCGAGCCTGTACTGCCCTCGCAAGCAGCGCGCCGGCCGCCCTCCTTCGCGGCCATCCTCGCCCTCCGGCGGCAGAATCCCATCACGGCCTCGGAGAAGATCTCGCTCGCGACCGACGCCTACGACAAGACGGACCGGCACATCCGGACGCTCGACTCGGAGCTCGAGGCCCACACGCTCGCCGGGAGGCATGTGCCTGACCTCAACAAGAGCGGCGCCGGCGTCGGGCTGGAACACGAGTCGATTGAGCTCGACGACGACGACGACGATGAGGGCTCTGTGCTTGAGGTCCAGGCCCGACCGGCCCGCTCAAAGAAGGTCAATGGCGGTCCATCCAGTAAGAAGTCCTCGTCGGACAAGTTTCTCGACATGGGGAGGGATGGTGGCGACGACGTTGACACGAGTGGCCTCACTGGCGAGGCAAAGGTTCGAGCGGCGCTCTCGGCCCCGGGCGTCGTACTTCTGCCGTAAGTCCTCGTCCGACCCAGACTGCGGCTTCTAGCTGCTTCTCCGATCCGCTGCCGGGAGATTCGCTGATCGTCCACTTGCCTTTCTGCATCCTGCAGCGGGGAGCCCAACTACTGCTTCTGCAACCTGCCCTCGTGGGGCAAGATGCTCGGCTGCGACAACAACGACTGCGAGCGCGAGTGGTTTCACCCAGACTGCCTCGTGCGTGCTCCCTCCTGGCCCGCGCGCGACTGCAACCCGAAACTGACCTTCGCGCAAAGGATCTCGGCGCGATCTGCAGGGCTTCAGCCAGACCGAGATCCCGACGGGCGAGTGGTACTGTCCAGAGTGCCGGCCGCTGTTCAAGAACAACGGCCAGCGCGCCAAGAAACGGCGCCTCATCTGATCTGAACGTCCATCATCGCTTCGTGCGAGGCGCTCAGTCGTCTCTCTCCCTTGTCTGCATGCCCCGCACGGCCCGCCCGATGCCTCCGTATTGCGACTCGCACGCTTCGCTCTCATCTCGCAGCTTTTGTTCTACCGTCTTCTGCCATGTTGTGCCCATCCCTCGACGAGCCGCGGACGACGTAGAAAAGAAGGATCGTCATGGAAGGCAGATGAGGGGCCCGCCCGGTGGCGTGGATCCAGGCTCGAAAGGGAAGGGCAGCAGGGCAAAGACGAATGGGGTGGAAGGAGAGGGGAAGCGAAAAAGCACAGAAGGTCGCGCGCCCTTTCAGGCGCCACCGTTCGCCGAACCGCCGCCCGACGTCGCCTTCTTCTTGTACTTGAGGATCCACGGGTGCCTCGCAACCTCTGTCAGTGGCAAGCGCTTCGCCGGGTCCTTCTGCAGCAGCTGTCAAGCCAAGGTCGGCACGGGAAGATTGGATGTCAGCGCGATGCTCCGAAGGTGCCTAGTGCGAGGGCGCAAAGATACGGACCCGGACGATGAGGTCCTTGGCCTCCTTGGAGACCGTGTCGGGCACGTGGAGGTCAACGCTGGCGATCCGCTTGTACGTCTCTGGGAATGAGCACGCAGCCAGTCGCAAGGCAAGCAGGAGGATCAGCTTGCAGACAGAGCAGAGGAGCAGATGGCGCAAGCCGAGACGGGGCAGCGCTGCGCACCCCGGTGACCGGCCATGTCCTCGAACGGTGGCACGCCGCAGAGGAACTCGTACGCCAGGACGCCGAGCGCCCAGTGGTCGACCTTCTCGTTGTGCTCCTTGCCCTCGACCATCTCCGGCGGCAGGTAGTCGAGCGTGCCGCAGAGCGTCGTTCGCCGATTGCCGGGCGCGTGGACCGACCAGCCAAAGTCGCCAATCTTGAGCTCGCCGTCGATGCCGAGCAGGAGGTTCTCGGGCTTGATGTCGCGGTGGATGACGTGCTTGCGGTGCAGATATTGCAGCGCGTCGGCCATCTGGGCGATATACTGCGAGGGTGTGAGCCAGGGTCAGCGCGGGCACCGGTGGAGAACACCGCGCGAGCGAGGGGCGAGACGGACGCGAGACGAGCGCTTCTCAGAGAAGGACCGCAGCTTGGACAGTTGCTTGTACAGCTCGCCCTTGCCGGCAAACTCGAGCATGAGAAAGATGCGCTTCTCGTCATGGAAGAAGCCGTACAGGCGGAGGATGTTGGGATGCCTGGACGGTCCGGTGAGGAAGGCAACGCTCGTCAGCTCATGTAGAGAGGGGCTGACGAGGGAGGGGACGGACCGGAGGTTGCTCTGGATCTCAATCTCTCGCCGGACCTGCTTCTCGACCTTGCTCGCGACGAGCTCGTCCTTGTACATACACTTGAGGGCGACAATGTAGTGCGGCGCCACCTTTGTCCGCGCGAGGTAGACGCGGCCAAACTTGCCCTTGCCGAGCGGCCGGCCGATCTCAAACTGCGGAAGCGACCAAGCGTGGTACGGCCGCAGACTGCAAACGGCGAGGGTGCTAGGACGACATCAGCTCGTGGCCGAGTTCGAGGAGCAAGAGCTGTCTCCGTCCGCACCCGGTGATCTGCGACGCGGCCTCTGGCTGGTGCGCGGCCTCATGCTGCTGCGGGTGGCCGCCGCCCTGCTCGCTCTGCCGGCCCTGGCCGCCCGACGGAGCGGCCGCCGGCGCCGTGCTCTCGCGTTTCCGCTCATCGGCTTCGAATCCGCCGTCGTACGTGCCGATATCGACGCGGTCGAGCCCGCGCGAGGCCGCCTGCTGGGCGCTCGTGGCCAGGCTGCTGCTCGCGACGCGGAGGTGCGTCGCGTGCGCCGGCCCATGCAGGCCTTGGGCCGTATGGTGATGAGCGGTCGATGTCGACGGCCGATGCGAGGAGGCGGTTGCAGGCGTCGTACCCGCCGATCGGGGCGAGCCCGGCTGGCCGGCTGGCCGGGAAAGCGACTGCTTGTGGCTTACCGGGGCCGTCGTCGAAGCGCGGGCGGAGGGGTAGTCGGAGGCGTTGGTCGGGGCGTTGAGCGCGAGCTTCGAGAGCGGCAGCCGGATCGTCGACGGGTTGGCGCTCGACATGGCCTGCGCGTACTCCGATGAACTGTCTATCGCTGACGAAAGTAAGATGCGTCGAGAGGAGGGGTCGTGGATGACGGAGCAGCAACGGGGCGAAAGTCGTGGTTGACTGATGCGGCGCCGGGCCGCCTGCGCCTCGCCGTAGCGGAGAGCTCTGCGACGACGCGTCGTCCGCCCCGCGCGCGCGCGCCTGCTTTATTTCTCTCTTTTTTACCCTGGCCCCTGCACCGACACGTCGACAGGTCGTTTACGCAAGCGGTCCATGAGATGTCGTCAGAGAGCGGGAGAGGAGGGCATAGCGGTGAGGAGAGCAGGACAAGAGAAAAGGGGAGCCAGAGGAATGGGGAGGCGAAATCAAAAGTGAGGGGAAGGGAGGGGAAGGAGCGTCCGAAGCAGGAGGCCTCAGCCTCACTTGGCCGGGATCAGCTGACCGTTGTCGATCGCGACCGACTTAGTCGCGTTGCTCGTCTTGTAGATGCCGACGAGCCGGTGCGAGAGCTCAAACATGTCGGACCGGAGCGAGATGATGATGAACTGGGCCGACTTTGTCCGCTCGCGGATGTAGTTGGCGATGATGCTGACGTTGCGGAAGTCGAGCGCGGCGTCGATCTCGTCCATAAAGTAGAGCGGCGTCGGCTGTCGCGGCGACGCCAGAGAAGTCAGCCTCTCAGAAGAAAGACGGCGACAAAGGCAGTTGGAGGAGGACGCACCTTGTAGACGTGCAGCGCAAAGACGAGCGCGAGCGAACTGAGCGTCTTTTCGCCGCCCGACAGGTTTGAGATGTTCTTCCACGACTTCTTGGGCGGCATGACGCTGAAGATGATGCCCTCCGAGAACGGGTCGAGGCTGTCGACAAGCTCAAGCTCGGCCAGGCCACCGAGCGTGATGAGCTGCAGTAGACGGGGTCAGCCGCCAGCGCTTCCGTCTCGGGCACACTGCTCTCCGTTCCACGCGGCTCGGCACGCACTTGGTACATCTCCTTGAGCTTGGACGAGATGGCGTTAAAGCCGGCCATGAACTCAAAATGGCGGGTCTGGCGCAGGTCGTCGTACCGCGTCTTGCCGGCATCGCGCTCGGCCGTCACCTTGTCGAGGTCGGCCTGGCGGTCGTCAAACTCGGCCTGCCGTCGGCGGAACTCTTGCAGGACCGACATGTTGGGCTTCGATTTGAGCACGCGCTCTGCAAGGCACATGGGCAGGGCGATGGGATCGGTCAGTCGGGAGCCAAGGATACGAGGAAGACGTGACGGGCGAGCGGATGCACCCTCGAGGTTGGCGACGTCGGCCTTCAGGATGTTGACGTCGAGCTCCTCGAGCTCGTCATCGCTGAAGATCTCGAGCTCCTGGTTGGCAGATCGCGGCTTCGGGCCCGGTGCTGGGACCTTCGCACCAGCCTCAGGGTCTTCTATTCTAGGATCAGCCGCCGACTTGTCGACATCCATGTCGCCGGCCGGCGGCCGATCCGAGGCGGCCTCCTTGGGCGACTCTTCATCGTCGTCCTCGCTGCAAGGGCAGCAAGGACAGCAACGGCAGCAGAGCGTCAGCGGGGGGACGCTGCGGAGGCTCGAGGGGACGGAGGCCAGCACTCACTCCACATACTGCAGCTCGAGCTCTGCATGCCGGTCGGTCCAGTGCGCGTGCCGGTTCTGCGAATCCTTCAGCGTCTTGGCATTGTCGTCGATCTTCTGCTTGAGATCGAGCTGTAGTACCCGCACCGACGGTGAGGGAGGTCAGCGCTCAACAAGCTGAGAACAGCGATAGAGCGCATCGCGAGACGCACCTCGCGAGCCTTGAAGGCGTTGAGAGCGCCCGACTTCTCGTCGAGCTCCTCCTTGACGGCCGAGAGCTCCTCCTCAAGCGACTCCATGCCGTCGCGAGCCTCGTCGACGGTCGCGCGGACGAGCCGCATGTCCTCGACGCAGACGGCGAGCTGCGCGTCGAGCTCTTCGAGCTGCTCGTCGAGGTCCTCGAGCTTGGCGGTGTTGGTCTGGATCGCCTTGGCCAGCTTCTCGGCCTCCTTGGCTGACTTGGCCTGCTCGACCTCGGCTTTCGTCACCTTCTCGGACGAGAGCTCAATCTGCTGCTTGATGCCGTCGACCTTTGACTTTTGCGCGCGCAGCTTGACGCCGCCGACTTCGAGGATCTGGTCCTGGAGCGCCTTAATGGCGTCCTCAATGCCGGACGACTTCTGCCGGAGCGTCTGGACCTCCTTCGTATGCGCTGCAATCTCCTTGTCGAGCGACCGGATGCGCTTCTCGTCGTCCGCATCGGGCTTGTTCTGCGACCTGCGCCAGTGATTATGAGTGGGCCAAATAAGCGGGCTGAGGGGCGGTCTCGACATCGGGCGCGAGACGTACTGGAGCTCTCGCAGGCGCTTCTCGGCCTCGGCGACCCGCTTCCGGCCGTTCTTGACGTCGAGCTCAATCTTGGTGATGGCGAGTTCGACCTCGGGAATCCGCTGCCGGATCTCGGCGACGGCCTGTTCGGCTGCCGCCTTCTCGGCCAGGAACGACCGCAGATCCTGCTGGGCGGCCTCCGACTCCTTCTCGTACCGCGCAATCACCTGCGGCTCGACCCGGTCCGAGGCAAACTTGGAACTCATGCCGCCGCGCTGGACGCGCGTGCCGCCGCCGGACATGGCGCCCGACGTGTCGATGAGCTCACCGCTGAGCGTGACGACGCGCCAGCGCTGCTTACCGTAGGCGATCCGGTTGGCCTGCTCGAGATCCTTGGCGACGAGCGTCTGGCCGACCGCCTTGAAGAATGCGGGGCCGAGGCGGGCATCCTTCGGCTTGATCAGGTCGAACAGACGGGGGACGCCCTCCGGCGTGTCGCGAGGTCCAAGGTCCTTGTTGCCGAGCTTGGTGAGCACAAAGATGCTCGCTCGGCCGCCGGTCCGGCGGAGGTGCTCGATGACGGCCTGGCCCTGCTCGATCGTATCGGTGACGAGGGCGTTGAGACTCCCACCGCAGGCGGTCGTCACAGCAACGTCGTACTTGTCGTCAATGACGCCGAGGTCACCGAGGCGGCCCTGCGGCGGAAGAGGAGATCCGACACAGCGGTCAGCTCGGCGACGCGGCCGGCGCTCGACTTCAGGTACGCACGTAGAAGCCGTCGAGGCGGCCCATCTCCTGCAGCTTCTTGAGGCCCGAGAGCATTGCGTCGTCGCCCTTGCCAGCGGCGAGCGAGGCTTTGGCATCCTCGACCCGGTCGCGCAGGCCAGATGCTTGTTGCCGGACAGTGCTCTCTTTGGCGGCGAGGCTCTGCAAGCGAGATGCGAGAGACTCAGCGGTCAGCAGTGTCTCTGGACCTGAGTGAACGGGGCAGGCACTCACAGCGAGGCTCCTCTCCGACGAGACGAGCTGCTTCTGCAGAGCGATCTTCTCTTCCTGGAGCTCCTGGAGGGACTCCTCCTGGCAACATTCAAAGGAAGGCGAGTCTGAGAGCGTCAGCGGGGAACAAAGGAGCTGGCGCAGGGTGGCGCGTGTGAACTGACCTTCTCGTGACCGCCCGCGGCAAGTGACTCGAGCGCCTGCTCAGCCTCGGTGACAGCCTCAGAGGCGCCGCTAGCCCGCTTCTCAAGCAGCGTCCGCTCGCTCTGGGCGACATCGATGGCAGCCTGCCGCTCGCTGATCTTCGCTGTCCACGGCTCGAGCTCCTTCTGGTGGACCTCGATCTGATTCGAGAAGGCGGCCGTCTTGTCTGTAGACGCGCGAGACGGGACGGCAGGGCCCGTCAGTCCAGGTCGCCAATCAAATCGACCAGCTCGACTAGCAGAAGAGCCGGGCACGCACCCTTGAGCCCGTCGCGGATCTGATCAAACTGCTCCTCCTCGGCCGCGAGCTTGCTCTCGAGCTTGTCGAGCTCGGCTCGCGTCTTGTCGACCGTCTCGCCGTGGTTCTCGACCCACGAGAGCGCCGACGATCGGGCATGGCCGTCCTCGGTGACGGCCTTCTTGAGCTTCTTTTGCTGGCCGGCGACGTGCTTCTTCTTCTCCTGCAGCTGGACCTCCTTCTTCTCCTGGACGGCGAGCTCCTTCATAATCTTGTCCGTGTTGGACTTGACCTCCTGGTAGACGGCATTCTGCTCGTCAAACGACGCCTGGAGCTCCTCTATCTCGGCCAGGTTGCCTCGGTTCGAGGCCACCTCGGCCTCAAGCTCAGCCCTGAAGCGTTCCTGTGTAAGGAAGGTGAGAAGGCCGACGAGGCGTTAGCGTGCACGTTTAGCCATATGACATCGAAAGCGAGGACAGGCGACGCACGAGGTTCTGCGCGACGATGGCGAGGTTGGAGTTGAGCTGGAAGAGGTAGTACTGGTACAGCGCCGACTGACGGCGCGCGAGCTCGTTCTGGTCGCGCAGATAGTCTTCGGCCTCCTTCTTGCGGCCCTGAAGACAGGCCCCACCGACGGTCGGTTGCGGGTCGTCAGTCGAAGCGCCCAGAAGCTCATCCGAAAGGCATGCAGACGAACCTTGAGCGCATTGAGCTCGCGGACGACGATGCCGAGCCGGCCCTTCTTCTCGCCCATGACCTCGTTGAGCGCGTCGACCTGGACGAGGGCCTCCTCGATCGCCGTCTTGTACTTGGACGTCCCAATGATGTCCTCGAGGTATTCGAGCAGGCCCTCCTCGTGCTCCGTCTGCGCCTTGGGCTTCATCTGCGCGATCGACTCAACCTCACCCTGTTGCAGTCAGAGCATTGCAGTCAGAGCAGGAGTGTCAGCCCGCCCGCCTCCATCGGACCGCCGAGCGAGCCGAGCGGACCGACCTGGAGGATGAGGAACCGCTTGTGCGTCAGGTCGATGCCGCGGTCCTTGAGGAGCGTCGTCGCCTCCGTGTAGCTGCTCGTACGGCCGTTGATCGTGTACTTGGACTTGTTGTCCCTGTACGCGGTCCGGGCGACGATCAACGACGAGTTGGGGACGACCTCGAATGCGTCCGGGCCGGGCTGCCCCGGGGTCGGACGAAGCAGACGTCAGTGGAAGCCGTCGACGAGAGACCCCAGGGCTAGCCGCACCAGATCGATGATCTCCTTGAACCAGACCTCGACGTTGCAGTAGTCGAGGTCAGGCCAATCCTCCGAGTTGTGGATGAGCTCAGACAGCTTGCCTTGCCGCATCTGCTTGGCCTTGAAGCCAAAGACGAAGAGGAGGGCGTCGATCGTGTTGGACTTGCCCGAGCCGTTGGGCCCGACGATGGCCGAGAAGGACTGCACGACAGAAGCTCAATCGCGGGTGAGCCTCCCCTCTCCCAGTCTCCCTCCGAGAGAAACCGACCTTGTGGAACGGGCCGATAACCTGCCGGCCGGCGTAGCTCTTGAAGTTCTCGAGCACCATCTTCTCGATAATGAGCCGCTTCTGCGGGCCCTTAGGCAGCTCTGGTATCGGCGCCGCCACCGACTTGGGCGTCACGCGTGGTGGCTTGGGGATGAAGCGGTTAGCCGACGGCGTCGGTGGGACTGCCGGCGGTGGGGGAGGTGAGGCGGCGCTGGCCGCAGCCGGAGCGGGACCGGCGAGCGGCTTGACGTCCTCGGCTTCGCTGGCGAGCAGGTCGTCGACGTCAACCTCGTCGACCTCGGCCTCCTCCTCTAAGGTACCGGCAGAGGCAGCGTCGTCGTCCTCGTCGTCGATGAGCGAGTCGGCGACCGACGGCCGGGCGGCCTTCCGGCTGTTGCCCTTGGCCGGCTTGGGCAGCTCCTCCTCCTCCTCCGACTCGTCGTCGTCGTTGTCGTCGATGAGCGAGTCGCCCTCCCCTGCAGCTTCGGCCTCTGGCTCCTCCTCGTCCTCCTCTTGTTCTTCCTCCTCCTCTTCCTCGTCATCGTCGGACGACTCGACGACGACGCGCTTGCGGCCGCCTCGCCGGGCGGGCGGCGGCGAGGCGACGCTCGAAGCAGCCGGCGAGGAAGGGGCGACCGACGAGGCCGTTTGCCGGCGGGACGAGCGACGAGGAGCGACCATGCTGGGAGCTTCGGCGTTTGGCGGCCTTCCCTCGGTAAAGCCTGCTTGACCTTACGGGTGTGAAGGTTGGACGAAGAGCTCGAAGGTCGTGGTCGTTGGCCGTCACAAGCCGGCTCTGTCCAGACGCGTCGGTCGGCCCTCTGCGCGCGCGTGCGCCGCCGGGCGAGAAAGAAAGCAATCCGGGGGGGAGGAGGGTCGAGGGAGCACTGCTAACCGGCAAGATGCAAGGTTTGTCCAGCATCTGCTCTGGGTGGTCCTCACGGAAGGCCTGTCAGAACAGCTGAGCAAAGCAGCATCATTGCGCTGTATGGAGTTGGAGTCGGGGCAGTCGTCTCGGCTCGTACGCCGACCCCAGACGCGCAGCTGCCGTGCTTGCCGGCCCATGCTGCACATCCCCAGCTCATCACCCCTTTGCGATGCTCTCGAGCGAAACCAGTCAGGGACGCGGTCGACAGACCAACAAGAAGAGCTGGCGAGCACGACCCGCTTTCCCTTCCATCGGCAGCGAGGGCGAGCGCGAG
>Ga0308160_10000415_pt1 | contig 84245 bp, 76 predicted proteins | sample PhyFR1_FD_201036 | JGI IMG/M metagenome (GOLD analysis project Ga0308160, IMG submission 201036) | Phyllosphere microbial communities from UC Gill Tract Community Farm, Albany, California, United States - DLSLF.R1 | ecosystem: Host-associated > Plants > Phyllosphere > Unclassified | place: USA...
AACCATAGAGCTGGAGCATCTTGCCGAAGCCATACACTACCGTAGTCTGGACCGGGACAGTTGGGCAGGTTAAATTTCTTCGTCCAGGTCCAGGTCTTCGTCCTCTTCCTCTTCTTCCTTGTATTCAGAAATTTCCTTACCAATCAGATTCACTTCGTCATTGGGCTCGAAAAGCGGAAGTGCAGTTTCATCATCCAGCTTGAGCCATTGGTTTTCTGCATCTTTTTGAATTTGCATATACTCTTTACCCGCTTTATAAATGGTGAAGATGTCTTCACCTTCCGGGAAAACGGCGTAATGTGTATTGGAAACGATGATATCAAATGGTTGTAACATGTTTTTCTTGTTTTAGTTGCTGTTACTTTTCAGTTCCAGCATAAAGTTTATAAATTTCTTGTGTGCATAATTTGCAGCGCCTTCTTCATTAAACCGAATGCGGCCCAGTTTATCAAATACGATGGTTGTAGGTAATGAGCCTTTAAATAGCTGCTCGGGAATATCACTTGCTACTTCGTAAACCGGGGCATCATATTTCTTTTTAAGCATGAATTTTTGTGCTTCTGGCAGTTTACTATCTGCATCTACCAGCAGGAAAACGAAATCAGGATCGTCCTTGAATTGGGCATAAAGCTTATTAATGGAAGGCATTTCAGCCAGACATGGCGGACACCAGGTAGCCCAGAAGTTCAGGAAAACCACTTTTCCTTTCAAATTGCCGAGGTCCACTATTTTTCCATTGATGTCCTTAAAACGGATGCCGCTTAAATCTGCCGCCGGCGGCACATTGGCACTGGAAGCGCTGGGTTTAAACAAGCCGACCTCCATTAATCCGCGCAGCATGAAGGCTTTGGCGGAGGGGACAAATACCATCAGCAACACAAAGCTCAGGAGCAAGATATTAACTAAGTTTTCCTTTAAAAATGCCGCTTTAACCATTGTAGTGCTGTTTTTACAAATATACCAAATATTGTTGAGCGTCACATCGACCCTTGATCAGTGAATAAGAGCGCTGTTTTTTATCGTTTTAGGTTCTTCTAAAATTAAAACCAGCACCTGCTTTTATTGTTTAATGATCATCTAACTAATGAATCTATGAAAGAGGAAGATTACTTCCAGGTTGCACCAGGCATCTGGGGAATGAAGATTGTTTTTGTAAACATCTATATGGTCGCAACGGGCGACAAGGAGTGGGTGCTGATTGATGCGGGCTTACAGGGTAGCGCAGGTAGGATTAAACGAATGGCTGAATCCCTTTTCGGCCCTGATAATCCACCTAAAGCAATTATTTTAACGCATGGACATTTTGACCATGTGGGCGCGATTCATGATTTGCTACGGCAGTGGGAAGTACAGGTTTATGCACATTTGATGGAGATGCCTTACCTTACCGGCCACTCCGCTTATCCACCCCCGGACCCAACCGTTGGCGGCGGGCTCATGAGCGATATTGCCTTCCTTTATCCGAAAAAGCCGATTAATCTGGGCAGCAGGATACATGTACTTTCCAAAGAAGGCACTGTTCCTTATATGCCGGATTGGATCTATATACATACACCGGGGCACAGTCCGGGGCACATTTCCCTTTACCGTGGGCGTGATAAGGTGCTGATTGCCGGGGATGCTTTTGTAACAACCAAGCAGGAAAGTTTGAGTGCGATTATTGCGCAAAAGAAAGTGATCAGCGGGCCACCAAAGTATTTTACGCCGAACTGGCTGGCTGCTGCGTTATCCGTTAAAAAACTGCGGGATTTAAGGCCGGAAGTGGCAGCAACTGGTCATGGGAAACCCATGTATGGGGAAGAATTGAGCGCCGGACTGGATAAACTGGCGAATAACTTCAAGGAAATTGCCATCCCAAAATCCGGACGTTATGTGAACGAACCGGCAAAAACGAATAAACAGGGCGTACAGCATGTACCACCAGCACCGCTTGGCAAAACCGTTTTGATCGCTGTGGTGGCTTTATCGGCATTTGTAATGTTCAACATCGTAAGGGGTGTTAAACAAAAAGGCCCTTGAAAATCAAGGGCCTTAGTATTATTATGAATTAATTAAATAAGCTTAGATCAACTCAACGCTTCTGCTTACAAATTCGGTAAGTTCTGCACCCGTTAACATCCCCTGAGCCAATAAAGCAAGATCAACGGCCTGTTTTGCGAGTTTAGCCTGCGCATCCGTATCTTCTGTTTGAAGAATACGGCTGATCAGTTTATGGTTACCGTTGATGGCTACTTTATAGCTATCCGGCATACTGCCATAGAAGCCCATACCACCACCCATTGCGGCCATATCTTTCATTCTGCGCATAAACTCATCCATGGTTACAGTTACTGGTAACTCTTCAGGGTTCAAGCCGACAATTTCCACCGTATAACCAGGTTTAGTAATCGCTTTTTCGAAAACTTCCTTAACCGCTTTAGACTGATCTTCAGTTAGCACGGATTCCAGGGTTTCATCCTTTTCAATCAGTTTGCTTGCAACACTGGAGTCTACCCTTTTTAACGAGGTTTTGTCCAGCTTCTGCTCCAAAGCATTCACGAAGTGGTTATCAATTGGAGAATCCAACAACAACACATCATAATCTTTCCTGTTTGCTGCCTGAATGAAACTATCCTGTTTAGCCGGGTCATTACTGTAAATAAATACAACCTGGCCATTTTTGTCTGTCTGAAGACCTTCAACCTTTGTTCTGTATTCTTCTAAAGTGAAGTGCTCGTTCCTGGTGTTTTTTACCAGCGCAAAATCTTTTGCTTTATCATAGAACTTCTCTTCGCTCACCATACCGTATTTCACAAATAAGCCTATATCCGACCATTTTTCTTCATATGCCTTACGATCTTTGTTAAAGAGCTCCGCTAGTTTATCCGCTACCTTTTTAGTGATATAGCTGTTGATCTTTTTAACGTTGCTATCGGCTTGTAAAAAGCTTCTTGAAACGTTTAAAGGAATATCAGGTGAATCGATTACCCCGTGCAATAACATTAAAAATTCAGGAACGATGTCTTTCACTTCATCCGTGATGAATACCTGGCGCGAGAACAACTTGATTTTGTTGCGTTGCAAATCAAAGTCATTCTTCACTTTAGGGAAGTAAAGTACACCAGTTAGGTTGAATGGATAATCAACATTTAAATGGATCCAGAATAGTGGATCCTCTGAAAAAGGATAAAGTTGTTTGTAGAAATCCAGGTAATCCTGATCTGACAAATCTGCAGGCGCTTTAGTCCAGATTGGATTCGTGGTATTGATGATTTTATCAACCTCTACGGATCTTGTTTTCTCTTTACCTTCCTCGTCTACGCCATCTGGAACTTCAGTGCTTTCTGTACCAAACTTAATGGGAACCGGTAAAAACTTTCCATATTTATCAAGGATTTCTTCCAGTTTATGTTTGCTTAAAAACTCTTCTGATTCTGTATTAATGTGCAGAATGATGTCTGTACCACGAGTGGTTCTGCTACCTGCTGAAATTTCGTAGGTGGTACTACCATCGCAAACCCATTTAGCAGGTTCTGCACCTTCCTGATAAGATAAGGTTTGAATTTCTACCAAATCAGCAACCATAAAGGCTGAATAAAAGCCTAAACCAAACTTACCAATGATTTCATTGGCATCTTTTGCGTCTTTAAACTTCTCTACAAATTCACTAGCGCCAGAAAAAGCCACCTGGTTGATGTATTTTTTGATCTCTTCGGCAGTCATACCTAAACCATTATCACTGATGGTGATGGTTTTGTTCGCTTCGTCAACCGCAACCTCTACCTGAGGATTACCCAACTCGCCGCTATATTGACCAAGTGCCGCTAATCTTTTAATTTTTTGAACCGCATCAACTGCATTCGAAACCAATTCACGCAAAAAGATTTCATTGTCTGAATACAGGAATTTCTTAATGATCGGGAAAATGTTTTCGGTGTGTATGGAAATGTTTCCTTTTTCTTCTATGCTCATAATAAATTAATGGTTTATAGTAAAGCGTCTTATCAAGGCCTGTTCCAATCTCTAAAATTGTCAATTTGACAGGCAGATTGCGAAAGCATGAAAATACATTGCGCGGTTTATCCTTATCTTTGAGGCTTAATGGAATACAACGTACACACCTTGCCAAATGGCATCAGATTATTGCATGTTCCTTCAGCATCGCCGATTTCCCATGCCTGCATTTTAATAAACAGCGGATCCAGGGATGAAGAGGAACAAGAATCCGGACTGGCCCATTTTATAGAGCATCTGGTTTTTAAACGCACGGAAAAAAGAAGCACCAACCAGATTTTGAACCGGCTGGAAAGTGTGGGTGCGGATTTAAATGCCTATACAACCAAAGAGTATACCTGCATCCATGCCTCTTTTTTGAATCCTTATCTTGACCGTACCTTGGAACTGTTCAATGACATCATGTTTCATTCTACCTTTCCGGAAGAGGAACTGGATAAGGAAAAAGGGGTGATATTGGATGAAATAGCTTCTTATCTGGACCAACCGGAAGAAGCCATATATGATGATTTTGAAGATCTGCTATTTAAGGGCCACAGTTTGGGCCGTAATATTCTTGGCAGCACGGATTCTGTAAGCAAACTTCAGCGTAAGGACATCCTTAACTTTATGGCTAAAAACTACCATACCGATAAAATCGTGGTTGCTGTTCTTGGCAATTATTCTTTCAATAAACTGATTAAAACCGGTTCAAAGTATTACGAAGCTATTCCATCAAATCCATATCAATCTTGGCGTAAAGCGCCTGAAAAGACAAGCGTAGTGCATGTGGTTGATGAAAAGCCAATTTCCCAGGCACATGTGGTTATGGGTGCACAGGCATATGACCTGCATCATCCATACAAAACCGGCTTGTTGCTGCTGAATAACATCATTGGCGGGACAGGTATGAGTTCGATCCTGAACCTGCAGATCCGCGAGAAGTATGGCATTGCCTATACCATAGAAACTGGCTACAGCCCATTGAGCGATACCGGCCTGTTTACTTTATATTTTGGTACGGATAAGGAAAAATTAGAACGGGCAAAAACATTAATTTTCCGGGAGTTTAAGAAGTTCCGCGAAAACCCTTTAACAGAAATCCAGCTGCAGCGCGCGAAAAGTAAATTCATCGGCCAAATTGCCCTTGGTGAAGAAAACCGCATTGGCTTGATCATTTCTATGGCGAAAAGCCTGATGGATTATGATCAGATCGATCCCCTTGAAAAGGTATTTGCTAAAATTCAGGCGGTAACCACAAAAGAAATGGCGGAGATCGCCAACGAAATGTTGGATGAAAATAATCTTAGCAGCCTAACTTTTTATCCTTTGGGCTAATATTCGTACTTTTGTACAGGCTTTGCAAAGGTCGTTAACCGCTTTAGCGGCTATCATCAGCAGGGCCATCATCTTTATAAATAAAAAGTAATACCAATGAAATTACCTATTGTAGCCTATGGCGACCCGGTTTTAAGGAAAGTTTGTACCGAAATCGACGAAAACTATCCTGAATTACAGCAGCTGATCAAAAATATGTTTGACACGATGTATGCTGCAAGCGGCGTTGGACTGGCTGCACCTCAGGTTAATCTACCCATCCGTTTATTTATTGTAGATACGGGTGAAAATGAGGACGGCACACCAGGTTATAAAAAGGTATTTATCAATGCAAAAATTGTTGAGGAGAGCGGCGAACCCTGGGCTTTTAATGAAGGTTGTTTAAGTATTCCTGATATCCGTGAAGATGTTTACCGTAAACCAAACATCCGCATTACTTATTTTGATGAGCACTGGGTACAGCATGAGGAGGAAGTGACGGGTATGCCGGCAAGGGTTATCCAGCACGAATACGATCATATTGAGGGTAAACTATTTACCGATACCCTAAGTCTGTTACGTAAAAGGATGCTTAAATCTAAGTTTGACTCGATTTCTAAAGGAAACGTTCGGACGGATTATAAAATGAAATTTCCGCAACAGAGCAAAAGACGCTAAAACCAGCTTAATTTTCTGCCTGCCTGCTTTTATCTCCATTGAAGATGCCCTGCATCAGCTTACCCCAGGCAAAAGGATTGAGCAGCGGGTTGGTCTGCACCATATTTTTGTTTAGTGCACGGTCATGATTCAAACGCCAATTGATGCCGGAAATCTCGCCAGCATCTCTTGAAAGGGTTTGAATCATGCCATTTATACTCTCCCCTGAAAGGTTTTTTCTGGCAATCTCATAGTCATCATCGGCAATTTTCATGGCCATGAAGTCTTTGGTAAATTCCTCTACCGTTGCCCATGGGGATACCTTTACCGTTCTCAGGTAGACAATCTCCGACTTCATTTTCACCATCTGCGTAAATTTACTATCCCTGATATCTGTTGGGATAGCCAGCTCAACCTTAGTGAATCCTACTGCTGTATACTGCAGGATATCACCAGGATGTGCGATAAAGGAAAAATAGCCCTGATAGTTTGCTGAAAACGTTTGGTTGGTGGTAACGTTACTGATGGTAACATATGGCACCACGTTATTACTGTCGACATCCGTGATAATTCCAGAAAATTGAATAAGTTTTTTCTCCGCTGCGTTTTGCTGCGAGAAAGCACTCATTGAAAAGATCAGGAAAATCAGGGATAAAATATACTTCATATACAAAAGTACTCGGAATAACGCGCTGATATCGTTAAAAAATGTTAAATGGCTTAAGCGGGTTCGGCAAGGTTAATGGCCTGTACGGAAGTAATTTGTGGAACTGCTTTCATGATGGCTTGTTCAATACCAGCCTTCATGGTCATGAAGCTCATTTTACAGGAGCCGCAGTTGCCCAATAACTTTAACCTAACAACGTTATCCGCCGTAATCTCTTCTATGGCCACATCACCACCATCTGCAATTAAATACGGACGGATGGTTTCCAATGCCTGCTCCACTTGTTCGGTTAGATTCATTATTATTTGATTAAAAGATAAATTTACTAAAAAATTAATAATTAACAGTAACACCGTTGTTAATAGAAACCTGTTGGGCTACCCGGCCGGCCAGTTCGGCAAATATACCGGAAAGCGGGCTCTCTGGATTCAGCGCAATAGGCGTACCATTATCACCAGCTTCGGTAATGCTTTGTACAATTGGAATTTCTCCAAGGAAAGGCACATCGAAAGCTTCAGCAAGTTCACGACCACCATTTTTACCAAAAATATAGTACTTATTGTCTGGCAGTTCAGCTGGTGTAAAATAAGCCATATTCTCTATAACGCCCAAAACCGGAATGTTGATGCCTTGCATACGGAACATCATTAATCCTTTGCGCGTATCTGCTAAGGCAACCTGTTGCGGTGTAGTTACAATTACCGCTCCGGCAATTGGGAAGCTTTGTGTTATGGTGATGTGGATATCACCAGTGCCTGGAGGCAAATCAACCACCAGGTAATCAAGCTCGCCCCAATCTGCATCATTGAACAACTGTTTAATGGCATTTGAAGCCATCGGACCGCGCCATGGCACCGGCTGATTGGGATCTGCGAAGAAACCTAAAGACAGCAATTTGATGCCATACTTTTCAATCGGTAAAATCAGGGTTTTACCGGATTCTGTTTCACGGGCATTTGGCTTGGCGTCCAGCAAACCGAACATGGTTGGCAGCGAAGGACCATAGATATCCGCATCAATCAGCCCGACTTTTGCACCGTCAACCGCCAGAGATATGGCCAAATTGCTCGCTACTGTCGATTTTCCAACCCCCCCTTTACCAGAGGAAACCAAAATGATGTTTTTAATGTTATTAAGCTGAGAGCTGTCTACCGGTTTGGTTACCCGAGAGGTGATGTTAATCAGAATGTTGGCTTCGGGGTCTACAAAATGCTTTATGGCATTTGTACAAGCGTTTTTAAGCATATCCTTCATCGGACAAGCCGGTGTAGTAAGCTCTAATGTAAAGTTGATGTTTTTATCTTCGATCTTTAGATCCTTAATCATGTTTAAGGTAACCAGATCTTTTTTAAGATCAGGGTCTTCTACATTTCTTAAGGCTGCTAAAACTTGTTCGTTGCTGATTATCATTACCCAAAATTAACAAAACATGGCCACAATTAATTGATATGAGCCTTTTTAACTGTAATTTTAACACGAAATAAACATTTGCAAATAACGTTTGAGCAATAATTACCTACATAAAGCATGCGATTTCCGAAAATAAACATCCCTAAAAAATACATTAGAATTGGCGCTTGGGTTTTGGGTATATTTCTGGTAGTCTGCATGGTCACCGGTGCTGTTGCCTACAGTAAACGGGAAGCTTTGCTAAAAAGAATGGTTGCAAAAGCCATTACCAAAGCGCGGACAGATTATAACCTGGATGTTAAAATCGGCACGGCGGGATTCAGCGGCTTAAGTACCGTGCACCTGACCGGCATTTCCGTAGTTCCGCAAGACCGGGATACCCTAAGTACCATTTCAGATTTAACGGTTGGTGTGAAGCTGATGCCCCTGATTCTTGGGGATGTGAAGCTGGCGGAGCTGCAACTGGATTCGGGCAGCATCAATATTGTAATTAAGGACTCTTTGACCAACCTCGACTTCTTTCTAAAACGTAAGAAAAAAGATACGGTAAGCACGGGAAAGATGAACCTGGCAGAGCTTGCGCATAACCTGCTTAACCAGATGTTGTACAAGGTGCCGGACAATATGCAGCTGAAAGATTTAATGCTGAAAGTTAATGACAACGATACGGCTAAACTTTCTTTTCTTACCAGCACGGCAACCATTGTGGATGGCGCATTAAAATCCACCATTCTGGTTAATGGCAATGAATCTACCTGGCATCTAAATGGACAGCTGGAACCTGCAGATAAACAAATGGATGTAACTTTTTTTGCAGAAAACCAGAAAGTACAACTGCCCTATCTCAACAATAAATTACATGCTAAATTAAGTTTTGATACGGTTAGAACACAGCTTAAAAATGCGGCTTACAAGGGTGATGCTTACAAGATCAGTGGATCATGGGCCATCAGAAACCTGATGCTGAATCATGCTAAAATCGCCTCTAATGACATCATCATACCGGAAGCATCAATAGATGCGGACGTTTTAGTGGGTGAAAACTATCTGGCGCTGGACAGCAGCTCTACAGTTTTTCTGAAAAAGGCATCGCTGCATCCATATTTGAAATATACCCTCGGAAAAAAGAAAGTTTATGAACTTAAAGTTCATACAGAACAGCAGGATGCACAAACTTTCCTTGATGCATTGCCACAAGGTATGTTCGAATCGCTGGAGGGGCTTAAAGTTTCCGGGCAGGTGGCTTATAACATGAACTTTTTCCTGGATGAAGCGGAACCAGACAGTTTGCAGTTCAATTCTACTTTGACACCGCATAATTTCAAGATATTGAAATGGGGCACCGTGAACCTGCAGAAGATTAATGACACTTTTGTTTACACACCGTATGAATATGGAAAGCCGATGCGAAACATTACCATTGGCCCTTCAAACCCCAACTTTACCCCATTATCACAAATCTCCAGCAATTTTAAAAACGCTGTTTTAACCGCGGAGGACCCTTCATTTTACAAACATAAAGGCTTTGTGGAAGAATCCATACGTAAATCTATTGTGGTCAATTTTAAGGAACACCGCTTTGTTCGTGGCGGAAGTACCATATCCATGCAATTGGTGAAAAATGTTTTTCTAAGCCGCCAAAAGACCCTTGCCAGAAAGGTTGAAGAAATTTTGATCGTTTGGCTGATTGAAAATAACCGACTGATCTCTAAAGAGCGGATGCTGGAAGTTTACTTCAACATCATTGAAATGGGACAAAATATTTATGGTATCGGTGAGGCTTCGCGGCAATACTTTGGTAAGTCGCCCTCCGAGTTAAATATTGGTGAAGGTATTTTTCTGGCTAATATTGTTCCAAGACCTAAGATTGCCATGTTTAAATTTAATGGAGATGGTACGTTAAAGGGCTACCTGAGGCCATACTTCCGCTTTATGGGTAATATTATGGCCCGAAGAGGATTAACGCCGGCAGATACCAGTGGTTATGGCTTCTACAATGTGCGCCTGAGAGAAGGTTTAAGGCAATATTTATTGCCGGATACGACCGAAGTGGATACCACCGCTTTTGATAATGAAGATGATCCTTTACCGGTAATTATTACGCAGGATGAGTCTAAGAACCTTTTTGACCGTATCTTTGGCCGCGGTAAAAAAGACACCACCAGTAACCAGCCCGCAAAACAGGATACTACGAAGACGAAAAAACAGCTTCGTGAAGAACGCCGCGCACAGCGACGCCTGCAAAAGGAGCTGGAGAAGAAAAAGGACGACAACTGAACATATAAAAACCCAAATGAACAAGATACAAATCGCCGACAAGGAGTTTGAAATATTCCTTGAAAAGGACAATATTAACAAGCGCACCAGACTGCTCGGCATCCAGTTCAATGTAGATTACGAAGATCGCTGCCCAATATTTATTGGTGTACTGAATGGTAGTTTTCTCTTTATGGCTGATTTACTGAAGGAAGTCACGGTTTCTTGTGAGGTTGGCTTTATAAAGGTTTCTTCGTATGAAGGGGTATCCAGTACCGGGAAAGTAAAAGAGATCTTCGGCTTACCAGAAGACCTGCACAACAGGGATGTTATACTGGTAGAAGATATTGTAGATACAGGGTTGACCATTAAACATATCATTGAAAAAGTGCGTGAACAGCAACCGGCTTCGATCAAAGTTTGTTCGCTATTATTTAAACCGGCAGCGCTGCTTGAGCCGATTCCAGAACTTGAATATATTGGCTTTGACATTCCGAATGAGTTTGTGGTGGGCTATGGCTTAGATTACAATGGGCTGGGCAGAAACTTAAATGACGTTTACCGTGCCACTGATACAGTTACCTTGCCTCAATCTTAAATTTTTTTCTCACTTTTGCGGAAATAGTTTTAGAATTTTATGACCATACATAAAGAAGGTTACACTTCAATTGCGTTAACATTGCTTGTTATTTTTATTGCTAACGCATTTATTGATTACCGATATGCTGACATCACCTGGTTGAGATGGCTTGTCTATATCGTTTCATTGGTATTATTTGTAACCGTATTGCAGTTCTTCAGAAACCCACGCAGGGCTTTTGTATCCCATGATAAAATGATCATTTGCCCGGCGGATGGTAAAGTGGTAGTGATAGAAGAGACCATGGAGGAAGAATACTTCAAAGACAAACGTCTACAGGTGTCTATTTTTATGTCGCCGGTAAATGTACACATCAACAGAAACCCAATCTCTGGCGTAGTACGCTTTTTTAAATATCACCCAGGTAAATATCTTGCTGCATGGAACCCGAAATCATCAACAGAAAATGAAAGAACAACTGTTGTGGTTGAACATGAAAGCGGCACGCCGGTATTATTCAGACAGATTGCTGGTGCATTGGCCAGAAGAATTGTCTGGTATGTAAAAGAAGGGGATGTAGTAGAGCAAAGCAAGGAATTCGGTTTCATCAAATTCGGCTCCAGGGTGGATTTATTCCTGCCGATTGGCACCAAGGTTAACCTGGAACTAAATCAGGTGGTACGTGGAGGGATTACCGTATTGGGCGAATTGCCGTAAGCGTTATTAAAACCTATCAAATAGAAAAAGCCTGTAATTAAAAACTACAGGCTTTTTTATGATCGTTAATTGCGGTAACTATACCAATTGCTTCAGCGCAATTTCAAATGCGGTTTTGGAAAGACCAGTGCGCGCAGTTGAATTAACATACACTGCTTTTAAAGCTTTTTCAATAATTTCAGATGCATCGGTAAAGATTGCTTCATCACTCATTTCCACATTCTTTTCCATCAGGTAAGCAAATACCCTGGCCATACCACAGTTGGCAATAAAATCAGGGATAACGGCTACGTTTTCATCTGCATGTTCCATGATGCTGCCAAAGAAGATTTCCTGATCCGCAAAAGGCACATTAGCGCCGCATGCGATCACTTCTAAACCTCCGGCAACCATTTGATCCACTTCGTGCTGTTTAACCAACCTGGAAGCCGCAGCAGGCACAAAAATTTCTGCATTTAATTTCCAGATCTGTTCTGAAGCCAGTTCAAAAGGAATCAATGCGTCAGCTACCAAAGTATTTCCGGCCCTATTGTTAAATAAATCCGTAATCTCATCCAATGAAAAGCCTTCTGGTTTTATTAATCCGCCTACACGGTCAATGATACCAATCACTTTAACACCATTTTTAGCCAGGTAATAGCCAGCAGCAGCAGCCACATTTCCCCAGCCCTGAATTACCGCACGTTTTTGAGTAATGTCTCCGCCCCAGATGTTGTAATAATGACGGATGGATTCTGAAACGCCAAAACCAGTGATCATGTCAGCCACCACGTATTTACGTTTGATGTTGGGTGTATATTTTAAATCTTCCAGCACTTTGGAGACGCCGTAGCGCAGCTGACCGATCTGGTGGATTCTTTCATTTTCGCGGGCGCGGTAATGGCCATTAATTACACCCTCTTGTGGATGCCATAAGCCATAACTTTCCGTAATTGGAATTACTTCATGGATTTCATCAATATTTAAATCGCCACCGGTACCATAATAACCTTTTAACAAAGGCATTACCGCCTTATACCAGCGTTGAAGAACTTCTTTTTTCCTTGGATCAGCAGGATCAAAGTTGATACCGGATTTAGCACCGCCTATTGGGGGGCCTGAAACGGTGAACTTTACTTCCATGGTTTTAGCCAATGATTCTACTTCACGTTTATCCAAACCTTTGCGCATCCTTGTACCACCACCTGCGGCACCGCCACGAAGCGAGTTGATAACTACCCAGCCTTCCGCTTCGGTTTCACTGTCTTTCCATTCAAAAACGATTTCCGGTCGTTTCTCTTCATAAATCTTTAAAAGTTCCTTCATGTGTTTTTATTCAGGTCGCGAATATAGGAAACAAAAAAACCTCCCCGGGAAAACCGGGGAGGTCATAATATATTTTTTGTCGTAAATTAAACTCTTCTGCTTTTGATACGAGCTGCTTTACCAGTCAATGCACGCAGATAGAATAATTTAGATCTACGAACTTTACCGTAGCTATTAACTTCTATTTTCTCAATGTTTGGAGAGTTGATCGGGAATATACGTTCTACACCAACGCCGTTAGACATTTTACGCACGGTAAAGGTTTCACTTGCACCTACACTGTTACGTTGTAATACGACACCTTGGTAAATTTGAATACGTTCTTTATTACCTTCGCGAATTTTATAGTGAACACTCACTGTATCTCCTGATTTGAATACAGGAAACTCATTTTTTGCGATTACCTGCTCTTCAACAAATTTTACTAAATCCATGATTTTAAGCTATTAAGCCGACTTTTTGTTGTATTAAAATCGGACTGCAATATTAAGAATAAATTTTAATTAATGAAAGCGATTTTTGTTTTTTTCCACATTAGTTGATAAATCCACATTTGACAGCACTGAGGCGGTTTTTTTGTTGGAAAGATCTGTCCACATGGTATTTACTTAATCGCCTAATAAGTCCGGTCGCCGTTCCTGGGTCCGGATTAATGCCTGTTCATGCCGCCATTCGTTGATTTTTGCTTCATGACCGCTTAACAGAATGTCGGGCACTTTATGTCCGTTCCAATCTGCGGGCCGGGTATATACCGGAGCGTCCAGCAGTTCGCCCTGAAAGCTGTCTGATAAAGCCGAAGTCTCATCATTCAACACACCTGGGATCAATCGCACCACCGTATCTACAAGCACTGCTGCGGGCAGTTCTCCTCCGGAGAGTACATAATCCCCAATGGAGATCTCCCTGGTCACGTAAATGTCCCTGATACGTTGGTCGATCCCTTTATAATGTCCACACAAGATCATCACATTATTCAATCCGGAAAGCTCATTGGCCATCGTCTGGTTTAATGTCGGACCGTCAGGCGTCATAAAGATCACTTCATCGTAGCTCCGTTCTGCTTTTAGTGCCTCAATACATTTTGCAAAAGGTTCTATAGACATCACCATGCCACTGCCACCCCCGTAAGGATAGTCATCAACACTTTTCTGCTTATTGGTGGCGTAGTCTCTTAAATTATGAACCACGATTTCCGCGATACCTTTTTTCTGCGCTCTTTGTAAGATGGAATGGGCAAAGGGGCTCTCCAGTAAGCCAGGAAGTACGGTCAGGATGTCAAAACGCATATCAGGTGGTTAAATATAGATCCAGTAAGCCTTCAGGCAAATCAACCAGAATGGTTTCATTATCCAGATCAATATCCAGAATCATGTCCTCATTCAAAGGGAATAGTACTTCTTTCTCTTTATACGATACGGTGGCCACAAATTGCTGTGGATACTCGTTCACATCAAGGATCTCACCAAGCTCACCGAAAGTTTCATCTGATACGATAAATCCAATCAGGTCATTGTAGTGAAAATCATCTTCAGAGCGGTCCGGCATTTTAGTTAAAGGCAGATAAACCTTTTTCCTAACCAGGGCCTGTGCCTTGTCAATGTGATCAATGTCGTCGAAATAAAAGTTACCGGTCTGGTTATTCTGAAGTTTATAAGAGGAAACAAAATAAGGAACCATTTTGCCACCTACCTCTGCAAATACCACATCCAGGTCCAACAATTCCGGACTATCATATTCGAAGAACATTTGTAGCTCCCCTTTCAGTCCTTTGGTTTTGGTAATGTACCCGATGTAAAATGCTTCTTCTAATTTCATAATGACGGCAAATAAAAATAGCGAAGCATTCCTGTTCAGAAGCTTCGCTATTCATTAGGATAACAATATTAAGCGTTGTTTTCCGCTGTTTCTTCTGAAGTACCTTCAGCAGCTGTTTCTTCTGTTGCTTCTGCAGCAGGTTCTTCCACTACTTCTTCTACCGGTGCATTTTTGATTGCTAACGCAGCAGCACGGTCTTCGTTTTTCTTAGTTTCAGCAGCTAAAGCAACTTTTCTTGCTTCTTCTTTAGATGAAGAAAGCGATTCTTTTTTGCCTTCAATCTGACCACCTTTAGCCTCTAACCAAGTTGCAAATTTAGCATCAGCTTGTTCTGCAGTTAAAGCGCCTTTTTTGATACCACCTTCTAAGTGTTTTCTGTAAAGAACACCTTTGTAAGAAAGGATAGCACGGCAAGTATCAGTAGGTTCAGCACCTTTTAATACCCAGTCTAATGTTTTTTCGAAGTTAATTTCGATGGTTGCAGGATTGGTGTTTGGGTTATAAGAACCTAAACGCTCAATAAATTTACCATCTCTTGGAGCGCGTGAATCCGCGACTACCACGTGGAAAAAAGGCTTACCTTTTTTACCGAATCTTTGCAATCTGATTTTAGTTGCCATTGTGTTATGGGTTTATGTATTCAACATAGTTCCCGGAGCTACATGCTGCGGGGATGCAAAAGTAAGTAAAATACTCATGATTAGCAAGATGCAAATCTCGGTAATTAAATGAACACGACTACGAAGTATGCATTGCCTCAATTTGCGATGATTTACGAAAGCGTTGACCCAGCCATTCAAAAGGAACAAACATGTAAAACACAAGGGGGTACAATGCTATTTATCTGATTAACGACTGCTTTTAGCTGATGACGAAAAGTCGGACTCCAGTTTTAATTATGTTCAATAAAACCTTCCAATCAAACTCATGTTCCTATATAATTATGATATTAGGCTACCTAAACTAAAATATGAGAATAGCAATTGATATGGATGAGGTTATTGCAGATCCAATAAGCAAATTCATCAGTCTTTATAACCGGGATTATGGTGTTCCCCTGGACTTGGTTTTGGATCCGGGTAATGAAGTTTATCATCATGTGCCGGCCGAGATTAACATGAAATGGTTTGATTACATTAATGAGAAAGGATTTTTTAGAGACTTGAATCCCATACCAGGAGCCATTGACGGGATCAGGAAGCTACGTGAACAACATGATGTGTATATTGTTTCTGCCGCAATGGAATTCAGAAATTCACTGGAAGACAAGTACGACTGGCTTGCTGAGCACTTGCCGGAAATCAGCTGGCGCAACATTATGTTTTGCGGAGATAAAATCATTCAGGCAGACATTCTGATTGATGACCGGATCAGAAATTTCAAAGATTTCAAGGGACGTCCACTACTGTTTACCTCACCGCATAACATGCTGGTAACAGAATACGAACGTGTAAACAACTGGGCGGAAGTTTTAAACGCAATCCTGTAATATACAATGGGCTGGACCTGCATTAGCAGGTCCAGCCCATTGTATATTTTTTACAAAGAAAGGATATCAACCAGTTTTAACCATGCCGGTGTGATTTCTTCCGCATCAATGTGCTTAATAGCGCGACTAAACGGGGTAAAGACGATCTCGCGGTTTAATTGTCCAGCCATTACCTGTGTACGGCCCGCCAATAGGCCTTCTACAGCAGCAACACCTAAGCGGCTTGCAAGAACCCGATCCATACAACTTGGCTTACCACCACGTTGTATATGGCCTAACACAGACACACGGATATCATAAGTAGGGAACTTTTCTTTCAACGTTTCGCCAATATTAAAAGCGCCACCCATATCATCACCTTCTGCAACAACAATAATTTTGGAAGATTTATCACGACGACCGCTTTCCAGTCTCGCGATCAATCCATCTACACCCGAGTTCGCTTCTGGAATCAAAATAGACTCAGCACCTACACCGATACCACTTCTCAAAGCAATTAAACCAGAGTCACGTCCCATCACCTCTACAATAAATAGCCTGTCATGACTTTCTGCAGTATCTCTGATTTTATCTACAGCATTAACTACAGTGTTAATTGCGGTATCATAACCAATGGTAAAATCGGTACCACAAAGGTCATTATCTATGGTTCCAGGCAAACCAATCACCGGGAAGTTAAATTCATGAGAGAATAAATTTGCGCCGGTAAATGTTCCGTCGCCACCGATTACAACAAGTGCATCAATGCCAGCTTTCACCAACTGATCATGTGCTTCCTTACGACCTTCTGTTGTCCGGAATGCATCACTACGTGCAGTTTTAAGAATGGTTCCACCACGTTGAATGATGTTACCTACGGATTTAGGGTTCATTTCAACGAAATCCCCGTGGATTAATCCTTCGTACCCTCTTAAAATACCTGTAACTTCTAAATCATAATGAGATCCGGCCCTTACTACTGCCCTGATGGCAGCGTTCATGCCCGGTGCATCACCACCTGATGTTAATACACCTATTTTTTTAATTTTGTTCATTTGTGTCATTGCGTGCTTTAAATTTATCCAAACCGCTCTGTAGGAAAGCTGCATATTCCTTTGCGTCAAAGATGGCTCCTTGTGGTGTTACCATAGGTTCCAGATCCTGACCTGCAAGAACATAAAATGGTTGTGAATTTGATTGATATCTGCTAGCCTGGAAATCGCTGTTCCATGCGCCAAGGTCACTGGTGTTTTTCCTTAATAATTTTGAATAATGTACTTTCTCTGCTGGCATTTTTACTGCACGCTCATCTACGTATAGCTGAATCAGCACATATTCTTCTTTAATAATGCGGCCCACTTCCGGGTCAATCCAAACCTTGTCTTCCATTTTACGGCAGTTAACGCAGGCATGGCCGGTGAAATCTATAAGAACAGGTTTATTTACTTTTTTAGCGTAAGCCCTGCCCTCATCGAGATCGAAAAAAGCATGAAAGCCATGAGGGGGATGCAACACATCACCATATTTAACAGAAGCCGGCAATCCGTTATCACCCACCTCAGTTGAAGTATTACCACCCAAAATGAAATCCTGTGTATTGAGTGGTGGCGCTATACCGCTTAAGATGTTAACCGGCGCCCCCCATAAGCCAGGTACCAGGTACACGGCAAAAGAAAAAGATGCTATGGCAAAAAACAGTCGAGGTACACTTACATAAGGCACATCGCTATCATGCGAAAATTTGATCTTACCCAATAAATATATACCCATCAGTATGAAGATGGTAATCCAAAGTGCCAGGAATATTTCACGGTCAAACCACTCCCAATGCCATACCAAATCTGCAGCAGAAAGGAATTTCAAGGCTAATGCGAGTTCCAGGAAACCAAGACATACCTTAACGGAATTTAACCAGCCACCTGATTTAGGCATGCTATTTAAAAAGCCCGGGAACACCGCTGATAAAGTAAATGGAAGGGCTAATGCCAATGCAAAACCCGACATGCCAACGGCCGGCGCCAGGATATCGCCTTTGGCACTTGCCTGTACGAGTAAGGTCCCGATTATTGGTCCGGTACAAGAGAATGAAACCAGTGCCAGGGAAGCGGCCATGAAAAAGATGCCACCAAGCCCTTTCCCACTATCTGCTTTTGCATCAATTTTATTGACAAATGAACTTGGCAGAGTGATTTCAAAAGTTCCAAAAAAGGAAACAGCAAATACCAGCAATAATATAAAGAAGGCAAAATTGAACCAACCACTGCTGCTTAACTCATTTAATTTTGCAGAGCCAAATAGCAAGGTGATTAATAAACCAAAAGCAACATAGATCACAATAATCGAAGCACCGTAAATAAGTGCCTGAAATATTCCCCGCTGCCTGCTTCCTGCACGTTTGGTAAAATAACTTACCGTAAGCGGAACCATTGGAAAAATGCATGGCATTAAAAATGCGATGAAACCACCTATAAGTCCTTCTATAAAAGTTGACCAGAGTGTTTTACTGGCCTGATCTTTAGCAGCAGTTGTTGCAGTGGTTGAGATTTGATTTTTAGCAACAGTGTCCTTGACTACCGTATCCTTAACGATGGCATTCGCAGCGCTGTCTTCGGAAGACCCGATTTCGGTAAACTGAAGGTCGTCAACAACTTCTGTTGAATCCTGAAGGGAAATAATGGCATAAGTACGCTCGGAATTCAAGGCTAAAAACGTAAGTATGATGCCAAGAATTACAACAAATTTTCTCATTAGCGCTATTTAAGGGCGTGAAATTACAATTTATTTTTTTAATCTGCCTGCAGCCACCCATTGGTGAACAGGCTGGGGCTGCGTATTCAAAATCATAAAAAAAGAGCGCTTCGTAACCGTTGCGCTCTTGGAATATAGTAGGTAGCAGCTATTTTACCTGAACGCTGAAATTAACTTCATCAGGTGGCAGGCACTTACGATCATTACAAACCGCAAATTCAACCGTTCCTTTAACCAGTGCTGATCCTTTAGGGATTTTTACACGTTGTTGGAAGATAACGTCATTTTCAAAATAGCTTACATTCATTTTAAAGGCATCTTCGAACTTATTGATGGGTTTAGGTTCGATGGTTTTGCCAACTTTAGTAAAATCTTTTGATGGTGCAAAGGTGATCAGGGTTTTTGTAGGGCCACCAGGTTTTACATTTTGTGAGTAGATGTGCCATCCTTTTTCTATAGAGGCTTTTAAATATACGATTGCTTCCGTTGGACTTACTTTTTTAGCAGCATAGGACCAGGTTATCGGATCTTCAATTTGAGCAAAGGCACCCATTGCGGTAAAAAACAAAAGGCTTAGTACTAAAGTGAGTTTTTTCATGGTGTGGTAGTTAAAAATTCAATTTCTTTAAAGTTGTAGTAAAATGGCTGGCCATGCTTTTCAAGAACCAACTGCCCCTGTTTGGTTACGTCGATTAACTTGGCTTCAAAAACCGCATTCCCCTGTCTATAGCGGGCAATTTCATTAAACTGATACAAACCCTCCAAATATCGTTCCCGAAGGTCAGAGTAGGTATTAGACCTCAGTTTTAGATAACCACTTTCTATCTGACTGCAAATTTCCGCTAATAGTTGAATTAAATTAACATCCTGCTGTAAAATTTGACCAAGGGAAACCGCACGGTCAGCTAGCAGTCCGCTGAACTCCAGTTGGTTTACATTGATCCCAATACCTACAATAGCAACTTTATATTTCGAGCCCGCAAGCATATTTTCAATAAGGATACCGCCAAGTTTTTTCCCCTTAAAATAGAGGTCGTTAGGCCACTTAAATAAAATATTTTCGCTTGTTACTGTACATAATGCAGATCTTAAAGCGTTGCATATCATCATGTTCAGCATAAACTGATCAACAACCGGAAGGAAAGTTGGATTTAAGGATAAGCTGAAGGTTAAATTTTTGCCTGGTTGTGAATACCATACTGCATTCTGCTGCCCGCGACCAGCAAACTGATCATCTGCCATTATTACAGTCCCTTCGGGTAATGGCTCGGATTTTGACACCAACATCTTTAAATAATTATTGGTAGAGTCAACCGTTGTTAATTTGATAAGATTTTGACCAACAAATAATGTTGAAAAAGTGTTATTTTGCAATTGTTGATTTTATATTGTTGTTCTATCAAACATAAAACATTTAATGATTAAAAAGAAAATCGTAAATCTCTCTACATACCTCTCTGAAATTGCCGTACATGGCATTCAGGAAAAAAAAGGACATGATATCGTCCGTTTGGATCTAAGAAAATTAAATAGCTCGGTATCCGATTATTTCATCGTTTGCAATGCAGACTCCGCAACACAGGTTAAGGCGATTGCCGATAGTGTTGAAGAGGAAATTTTTAAAAGTACCCAAACCAACCCATGGCGCAAAGAGGGCTTGGAAAGCGCAGAATGGATTATTTTAGACTATTTTGACGTTGTCGTGCACATCTTCAAAACAGAAAAGCGTGATTTCTACGGAATCGAGGATCTATGGGGTGATGCGCAAACCACCTCCTACCAGAGCGCTTAATTTTTTACAATCCCCAAAGACGAAATGAAAGAAAAAGAAAATAGTAATAACAAACCCAAATTGATTAAAAGGATCCCTAATATACCCAAGAAGCCACAGAAGGGATCTAAATTCAATATTTTCTGGGTTTATGCAGCCATAATTGTAGGATTGATATTGATTCAATTTCTACTAAATACGGATGCCAGCAAACCTATTGCTTACCGGACCTTTGAAAAAGAAATGCTACTTACTGGTGACGTCGAAAAAATCGTTGCCTATAAGTATGAAGATTTGGTACGCGCAGAGGTATACATCAAAAAAGACCGTTTAAAAGACCCTAAATATGCACCATATAAGACTAAAAGCAATTTTGGTGCAGCAGACGGCCCAACTGTTTATTTCAATTCAGGCTCCATGGATGCCCTGGATACCCAGTTAAAAGAGTCTCAGAAAGATGTTCCGGAGGAGACTAGGATAGCGGCGGTAAAGGAAACCAGACAAAGTACCTTTAACTCCTGGTTCTTTACCATTATTGTTCCTGTCTTGCTTTTTGTAGGCTTCTGGATTTTCATCATGCGCCGCATGGGCGGTGGTGCAGGCGGTGGCGGCGGACAGATTTTTAATATCGGTAAGTCTAAAGCAACGCTGTTTGACAAAGAAAGCCAGGTTAATGTGACCTTCAACGATGTTGCAGGCCTTGAAGAAGCAAAGCAAGAGGTTATGGAAATTGTAGATTTCCTTAAAAATCCTAAAAAATACACCAATCTTGGTGGTAAGATCCCTAAAGGTGCCTTATTGGTAGGCTCCCCAGGTACCGGTAAAACGCTATTGGCGAAAGCCGTGGCTGGAGAAGCACAAGTGCCTTTCTTCTCGCTATCAGGATCTGATTTCGTAGAGATGTTTGTAGGTGTAGGTGCTTCAAGGGTACGGGATTTATTTAAACAAGCCAAGGATAAGGCCCCTTGCATTATTTTTATTGATGAGGTTGATGCCATAGGCCGCGCCCGTGGTAAAAACAGCATGATGGGTGGTAATGACGAGCGTGAAAATACCCTGAACCAGTTACTGGTTGAAATGGATGGCTTCGGTACAGACTCTGGAATTATCATTTTGGCAGCAACCAACAGACCTGATGTTTTGGACTCTGCTTTATTGCGTCCCGGACGTTTTGACAGACAAATTTCCATTGATAAGCCAGATTTGGTAGGTCGTGAGCAAATATTCAAAGTACATTTAAAACCAATCAAAACGGCTGAAGTCGTGGATGCTAAAAAGCTTTCTGCACAAACGCCAGGTTTTGCAGGTGCTGAAATTGCCAATGTATGTAACGAAGCAGCATTGATCGCGGCAAGGCGTAATAAAGAATCTGTCGATATGCAGGACTTCCAGGATGCGATTGATCGCGTAATTGGTGGTTTAGAAAAGAAAAATAAAATCATATCTCCTGAAGAAAAAAGAATCGTTGCTTACCATGAGGCTGGTCATGCCATCGCTGGCTGGTTCCTGGAACATGCAGATCCTTTGGTTAAGGTATCTATCGTGCCTCGTGGTGTTGCTGCCTTAGGTTATGCGCAATACTTACCGAAAGAGCAGTTTTTGTATACAACAGAACAACTTTTAGATGGAATGTGTATGACTTTAGGTGGACGTGTTGCGGAAGATATTGTATTCGGAAAAATATCAACAGGTGCACAGAATGACCTGGAACGAATCACCAAGCTTTCTTACGCTATGGTTACGATCTATGGTATGAACACCAATATTGGCAATGTTTCCTTCCATGACCCTCAAAATGAATACAATTTCAGCAAGCCTTACTCGGATAAGACCGCTGAGATGATCGACATTGAGGTTCGTACGATCATAGCAAATGCTTATGAAACCACTAAAAAGTTGTTAACCGACAAACGTGAAGGGCTTGAGAAGTTAGCTGCAAAGCTATTGGAGAAAGAGATTTTGTTCCAGGCAGATTTAGAAGAAATCCTTGGCAAACGTCCTTTTGATCACCGTACTACTTATGATGAATTTGTAAACGGTACGGGCGACCAGACTCCAGCTGCTGAAGGCCTTGTTCATGAAGGTGTAGGCGAAACAACTGATCCTACCGCTATTATTAACCCTGCAAAATCGGAGTCATAGGGTATACCGAAGGCTTAACACGAATTATATGCAGGAAAGCATCTCTTCAAAAGAGTTAATGTTAAAGAAGATAAGGAAAGCCCTTTTAGAGAAAAGGGACAATCCTTATCTTAATCTGGAGGATAGTCAGCTTTACAAAAAAGAGGAAGAAATCCCCGAAATATTATTTGCAGAAGAACTTACCGCCGTTGGCGGTAATTTCATTTTCTGCGAAAATGGCATTGACTTCATCGAAAACATGCTGGACCTTGCTGCCAGATTCAACTGGCGCAAAATCTATTGCTGGGAACCGGAACTACAGGAACTCCTGGATCACTACGAATTTCCCTTTTACGAGACTGACAAGGACTTCGAAATGGCCGAAGTAGGCATAACGCTTTGCGAAGCCCTAATTGCCCGTAACGGCTCTGTAATGGTCTCCAATAAAAACGCTGCAGGCAGGCGCCTGAGCATCTATCCCAACCATCATATTGTGATTGCCAGAACCGGCCAGCTGGTGATGGACCTTAAAGATGGTTTTCAATTAATCAAATCAAAATACGGCAACAATATTCCCTCGCTGGTTACCGCAATAACCGGCCCGAGCCGTACTGCAGACATCGAAAAAACGTTGGTTTTAGGCGCCCATGGACCTAAAGAATTATTCGTTTTCCTCATTGACGATTTCTCTTAGTATTTGTATCTTAAGGATATTAATGATAAGTTTATACTTTATACCAAAATAGTATACGGTTCAAAATGGACAATACAAGCCCTATTTACTCTAAAATTATCGGCACAGGTAGTTATATCCCTGATAATATCATACCCGGAAATTCTTTCCTTGAGTCTGCGTTTTTTGAAAACGGTCTTAAACTGGACAAAGATATCCATGAAATCATTAGTAAGTTTTCCGAGATTACTGAAATTGTTGAACGTCGTTATGTAGATCATGATCAAGTGAGCAGCGATATTGCTACTATTGCTGCGCAAAAAGCTATAAACGACAGTTCGATCGACAAAGAAAGCCTGGATGCCATTATCTTCTGCCACAATTTTGGTGATGTAAAACATGGCTCAAACCGTATGGATATGATTCCATCATTGGCTGCAAAAGTAAAGCAACGCCTGGAAATCAGTAATCCGGATTGTGTGGCCTATGATGTCATATTTGGGTGTCCTGGTTGGGTGCAAGGCTGTATTCAGGCAGATTATATGCTTAAAAGCGGGGATGCTAAACGCATCATGGTCATCGGGTCGGAAACCTTATCCAGGGTAATTGATCCACACGATCGTGATAGCATGATTTTCTCTGATGGCGCAGGTGCAGTTATTTTCCAAGGCGTTATGTCTGACGAACCAACCGGTATTATCGCACATAAATCGGAGTCTTATACACTTCAACATGCTTCACTCCTCACCATGGGCTGCAGCAACAATCCGGCACATAACCCTGAAAACACCTATTTGAAAATGAATGGCCGAAAACTGTATGAATTTGCAGTGATAAATGTGCCACAGGTGGTTAAAAAAGCGATCGACAAAGCCAAACTCAACATAACCGATATTAAAACCGTTTTTATTCATCAGGCTAATGGCAAAATGGACCATGCCATTATGAAAAGATTATTCAAGTTATATGAAGTGGAAGCGATTCCAGAAAAATTGGTCCCAATGACCATCTCCTGGCTGGGCAATAGTTCAGTTGCAACTATCCCTACCCTGCTTGATCTGGTAAGAAAAGGTGAAGTGGAGGGTTATGAAGTTAAAGCCGGCGAATATGCGGTTTTTGCATCTGTCGGTGCTGGTATGCACATAAATGCATTTGTTTACAAATTTTAGCTTATTTAAGCGCATCTTACAAGCTAGCTAAGCAACAACCTTCTTTTATATAAAAAAAGCGATTAGAGAAGATCTAATCGCTTTTTTTATATATGCATTTGATAGGCTTAAGATTCTACCAGTTCTTGAGTTAAAGCCTCATCTACAAGAATTCTTCCGCAGTGTTCGCAAACAATGATTTTTTTACGTTGACGGATATCCAATTGTCTTTGAGGAGGAATCTGGTTAAAACAACCTGAACACGAATCACGGTCGATGGTTACTACAGCAAGTCCATTATTTGCATTTTTTCTCAACCTGTTATAGGCCGTCAATAAACGCTCTTCAATAGATTGCTCAGCAGATTTTGACCTTACGGTTAAAGCTTCTTCATCTTTTTCAGTTTCAGCCGTGATGGTTTGTAGTTCGCCCCTTTTAATTTCTAAATCTTTTTTTCTGGATTCCAGATCAGCAAGTGCTTTCTCATAGATTTCAGTTTTTGATGCGATGTCAAAACCATACTCTCTGATTTTCTTCTCGCAAACCTGAATTTCCAGGTTTTGAATCTCAACTTCTTTCGTTAAAGCATCATATTCACGATTATTTTTAACGTCTTTTAATTGAGTTTCATATTTCTTAATCAGGTTCTGAGCCTCCTTAATCATATTCTTACGGCTAACGATGGAATCTTCAGTATCATCCAGTTCGCCTTTTATTTTTTGAATACGGGTTTCTAAACCGGCAACTTCATCTTCCAAATCAGCAACTTCCATTGGTAACTCACCACGGATCTGACGGATTTTATCGATTTTAGTATGAAGGGTTTGTAATTCGTATAAAGCTTTTAGCTTTTGCTCTACAGTTTGTTCCATTAAAAGAAATAATTTATGGGGTTTGTATTTTGCGCCGTTAAACGGATCGCAAAGTTAGGAAATTTTTCTTTAATAATATCCAACAACAAATTTGACGTAAACTGTTCACTTTCAAAGTGTCCGATATCTGCAATGATCAATTTCTGCTCCGCATCAAAAAACTCATGATATTTAAAATCTGCCGTTACAAATGCATCTGCACCGGCCGCAAGCGCATCTTTAAGCAGAAAGCTTCCCGATCCCCCACATACCGCAACTTTACGGATGGGTTTAGTCAGAACTTCCGTATGCCGGATTACACTTGCTTTCATTCTAACTTTCAGCATTTGGAGAAAATCCAAAGCACTTAATGGGCTGTCCAGGAATCCTACCATTCCAGCACCAACTTCCTGGTTTTTATTATCCAGCAAATAGATATCATAGGCCACTTCTTCGTATGGATGCGTTTCTAATAGCGCCAATAAAACTTTACGCTCATCCTGGGCCTTAAAAATCGTTTCAATTTTAACCTCTTGCTCCTGATGTCTGATACCTGGAACACCAACAAAGGGATCCGTGCCTTCATTGCCCTTAAAAGTTCCATTACCGGTACTATTAAAACTGCATTCACTGTATTTGCCAATATTGCCGGCACCAGCATCAAACAATGCATCCCTAACGGTATCTGCTTCTGCTGCAGGGCAATAAGTAACCAGTTTTTTTAGCTGCCCTTTTTTTGGCGACAGCATAACCGGATTAACAATACCCAGGCGGTCACAGATCACTTTGTTTACCCCTTCCTGCACACTATCCAAATTCGTATGAATCGCATATAAGGCAATATCATTTTTAATGGCCTTCAAAATCACCCTTTCAATATAATTTTTACCATTAAGTTTTTTCAAGCCCTTAAAAATTATCGGGTGATGTGTGATGATCAGGTCACAATTGTGCAGAATAGCCTCATCAACAATTGCTTCCGTGCAATCCAGTGCCACAAGAGCAGATTGCACTTCCTGCGATTCATCGCCAACCAATAGGCCAGAATTGTCATAATCCTCCTGATAAGACAGGGGTGCTATGCTTTCCAGGTGCTTTATAAGTTCTTTTAACTTCATGCTTAATAGGGGTTGCCCATCTTTACCATCTGAAGACTCTCAAAAACCATGCGTTGATTGTATTCAAACGCCAAACTTTTGTAATTAATCAGATCAATGATGGTTCCAATAAAGCACAAACCTAAGGTAAAGAAGTATAAAATGCCCATTCCGATCTGATTTACCAGGAATCTGGATAAGCCCGGTACAAAAAATCCAAGAATACAGTACAAAACCATGTCGTCAGGATTTCTTCTTTTTCCGCCATAAATCATCAGAAATCCGCGCAGTTGTTGTTCACTAAAACCTGTGGTAGCACTTTGCAGGTACGAAAACTCCTGGGGAGATATCCCCGGCAGAGCCATAAATGGTGAATTAAACATAATATTTTTCCTTTCTTATTAAATTCCTTTTAACGAGTTCTTGTTTGCTTAAGCTGAAAATGCGATACAACAGCACCATCAGCGCGGGTATCCCAAACCAATGCATTTGTAGGCTTTGCTCAACCTCGCCATGTAAAAGATGGCTCAGCGAGCGGCCCAGTCCGCAGCCCGGGCACCAGTCAAAACCAAGATTGGCAAGCGGGCAAAGACTAAAATGATCGGCTGCATCCACCTCAGGAACACTGTTCATCGCCAGCAAGATCAAGGCAGCAACCCAGATCAGCAATTCAAATGATACAAGTCCCCGCGTTTTCATTTTGCTTTTATTTTTAGAGCCACTTAAGGCTTTATTGTTACATTTAACATAATCATAAATCTTACCTTTGTGTGTGAACATCCGCGAAATAATCAATCAATACAAAACAGATGAGCGCATTGTAGCATTAGCTAAAGCCCTTAATATGGGCAAAGGCAGTAAGGTCCAGCTGAAAGGTCTGGTTGGTTCTGCCGATGCCACAGTTGCCGTAGCTACCTACTTTTTGCTCCACAAGCCGCAGCTTTTCATTTTGCCGGATCGGGAGGAAGCTGCATATTTTTTGGGCGATCTGGAAAGTATTCTTGATAAACCCATCTTATTATTCCCCTCATCTTTCCGAAAAGCTTTTGATTTTACCCAGGTCGATACTGCAAACGTGCTGGGCAGGGCAGAGGTGCTTAATGAGCTCAATCATGATTCTGAATATGGAAAAATTGTGGTCACTTACCCCGAAGCGCTTGCAGAAAAAGTAATTGACCGGGATGTGCTCGAGAAAAACACCCTTGAAATCAACGTAAATGCCAAGCTGGGCATTGATTTCATCAATGAATTTCTGTTTGAATATGAGTTTAACCGTACAGAATTTGTCTATGAACCAGGCCAGTTTTCAATCCGTGGTGGTATTGTAGACATCTTTTCTTTCTCACACGACCTGCCATACCGCATTGAATTTTTTGGCGATATCGTAGAAAGCATCCGCACATTTGAAATCGAAAGTCAGCTTTCTGTAGATGAAGTGAAAAGCCTCACCATCATCCCAAATGTGCAGTCAAAATACCTAACTGAGAGTAACATCAACCTGCTGGATTATATTGACAAGGATACCCAGGTCTGGATCAAGGATGTGGAATTTACCCTTGACATCATTAAAGGTGGCTATAAAAAGGCCGTAGAACTTTGGAAGGCATTACCAAGTCAGGAAAAACAGGAAAACCCGGGATGGATTGACCCAAAATATGGTTTTTCCGATGAAAAAATGATTGCCGATATCCTGCAGGATTTCCCGCTGGTTGAATTTGGCAAGCAGTTTTTTTACCGTACAGAACACGTTTTCCATTTTGACACCAAACCACAGCCCTCGTTCAACAAAGACTTTAACCTGCTGATTCACAACATCAAAGAGAATGAAAAAGCAGGCTACCATAATTTCATATTCTCCAACTCCCCAAAGCAAACGGAAAGGTTGTATGCCATCCTGGATGACATCGATAAAACGGCCAAATTTACACCGGTAAACTTATCTTTAAGGGAAGGATTTATAGATCCTCAGCAGAAAATCGCCTGTTATACAGATCACCAGATCTTCGACCGTTTTTACAAATACAAGCTCAAAAGGGGGTATCAACGCAGCCAGGCCATTACCCTCAAAGAATTGCGGGATCTTAAACCCGGCGATTTTGTAACCCATATAGATCATGGTATCGGTAAATATGCCGGACTGGAGAAGGTAGAGGTAAACGGCAAAACCCAGGAGATGATCAGGTTGGTTTATGCTGATAATGATCTCCTGTATGTAAACATCAACTCCCTTAACCGTATTGCCAAATACAGCGGCAAGGACGGCACAGCACCGAAAATGAATAAGCTGGGTACCGAAGCCTGGGATAAGCTGAAAAAAACCACTAAAAAAAAAGTTAAAGACATTGCCCGGGATCTGATTAAGCTTTACGCTTTACGTAAATCGCAGGTGGGTACCGCCATGGATCCCGATGGATACCTGGAAACGGAGCTGGAGGCATCCTTCATTTATGAGGATACTCCGGATCAGGAAAAAGCCACCCTGGATGTCAAAAAGGATATGGAAGCACCGTATCCAATGGATCGGCTGGTCTGCGGCGATGTTGGCTTTGGTAAAACTGAAATTGCCGTCAGGGCCGCATTTAAAGCTGTTGCAAACGGCAAACAGGCTGCAGTGCTGGTACCAACAACCATTTTGGCTACACAGCATTACAAGACCTTTTCAGGCCGTTTAAAAGAATTTCCTTGTAACATCGATTACATCAACAGGTTCAAAACCAATAAGCAGATTAAAGATACACTGGCCCGCCTTGCAGAAGGTAAGGTCGACATTGTAATCGGTACACACCGCTTGCTAAGCAAGGATGTCAAGTTTAAGGATCTGGGCATCATGATCATTGATGAAGAGCAGAAATTTGGAGTAACCTCTAAAGAAAAACTCCGTGCACTGCGTGTAAACGTGGATACGCTTACTTTAACAGCAACTCCAATCCCAAGAACGCTGCATTTTTCTCTGATGGGCGCAAGAGATCTATCCATCATCAATACACCACCACCAAACCGTCAGGCCGTAAATACGGAACTGCATGTGTTCAATGATAAATTAATCCAGGAAGCCGTGCAGTTTGAACTGGACCGTGGCGGCCAGGTTTTCTTTATCCATAACCGTGTTAACGATCTGCCGCAGTTGGGCGGATTAATCCAGACCCTGGTGCCTAAAGCCAGAATTGGTATCGCACATGGCCAGCTGGACGGGGATGCCTTAGAGGACGTAATGCTCGATTTTATCAACGGCGAAAAGGATGTGCTGGTAGCAACCACCATCATTGAAGCCGGACTGGATATCCCGAATGCCAACACCATCATCATCAATCATGCACACATGTTTGGTCTGAGCGATTTACACCAGATGCGGGGCAGGGTAGGCCGATCCAACAAAAAAGCATTCTGTTACTTGTTGAGTCCGCCTTTATCAACCCTCACCAATGAGGCCAGGAAGCGTCTAAGTGCCATTGAAGAGTTCTCCGACCTTGGCAGTGGTTTCAACATTGCCATGCGGGACCTTGATATCCGGGGTAGTGGAAACTTGCTTGGAGCAGAACAAAGTGGCTTTATCGCAGAAATTGGCTTCGACATGTATCATAAAATCCTGGATGAAGCCATTCAGGAACTTAAAGGAGACGAATTTAAAGACTTGTTTAAGGATGAAGCTCCAAAGCCTTTTGTGGCCTTTACACAGGTCGATACCGATTTGGAGCTCTACATTCCGGATGATTACGTAACCAACATCACCGAGCGTTATAACCTGTATACGGAGCTTTCCAAAATTGAAACAGAGGAAACACTTAAAGCCTTTGAAAAGTCATTAAGAGACCGCTTCGGACCGATTCCAAGGCCAGTAACCACCATGATTAAGGTGCTTCGCCTGCAATGGGTGGCTAAGAAGCTCGCTTTTGAAAAGCTAAGTTTTAAAAAGGGCATCCTCAGGGGTTATTTCATTGCCGACAAACAGTCTGCTTTCTTCGATTCCATGATGTTCAATAAAATATTGCAATTTGCGCAGCTCCACCCACGTATCTGTAACCTGAAAGAGGTCAAAAACAGCCTTCGGATTGCATTTGAAAATCTCAATACGGTTGATGAAGCAGTAGAAATGCTGGAAATGGTGGCGCGTTAAAATCAACTTATGAATCCTGAATTATTGAAAGACCTGGTCACCATGAAAATGCCTTTTGGAAAGTATAAGGGAAAAATCCTTTGTGACCTGCCTGAATCCTATCTGGTCTGGTTTCATCAGGAGGGTTTCCCGCCGGGTAAACTTGGAGCATTGATTGCCACCTTATATGAAATAAAATTGAATGGCCTTGAATACCTTTTAAAGCCACTTAAATTACAGTACGGAAGTCGTTATTAAAATAACTTATATCTAAATAATATATCATAGGTTTTATCTATATAAAAAAAGGCAGGCTAAATTGATTAGCCTGCCTTTTTTTATACCTATTATTTTTGACCATAAAGCTGGTTAAAAAGTAGCTTAAAAGTTCCATGAGTTTGTGCCCTGAAGGTGATTTCAGGCCCAAAAGCAACAAGCTTTCCTTTACCTATCGTGGCTTCAAAAGCAGCAACACCATCCTGCAGGTAAGCTTGTCCCCAGGCCCATCCGCTTCTAAGCGGGGTTGCAGAACCAAACCAGGCCAGGGGTTTAACACGACCGGAAGAAACAGCGTCGGTAGCGATTTTAAAAACCGGACTATTATCAAAATAGATGTCCCCGTTTTGTTCCATACCCCAGTTAGCCGGTTTGCTCCGGTCAAAATTCACCTGCAAAACACTTCCAGGGATGTAATATTTCTCATCCGGCAAATTGCGCTCCCGGCCATCCGCGGTAAGTTCCACCATGGCATTACGAACAGGCAGTTTCAGGTGATAGGCAAGGTTGGTGCTGCTACCTATGGCCACAATTCTGCCACCTGCATTTAAAAACTGCTGTAGCTGCGGAATAGATTTTTCTGCAGTGATCCTTCCAATTTTATTGCGGTACATTTCAGGTACATCTTCTGGTTTAATGTTTCCACCACGCATGGGTGCATTACCGGCAGCGATCGATGGAACACCACCATCCGGGAAAATGATCACATCATATTTTTCCTTTAAACCGCCTTTATCCACGTCCTGCGGATAGACAACACTGGCATTGAAGTGATATTGTTCCATCATCCACCTGATCCAGCCTGAGGGCATTAAACCACCATACATGTCATACAGCGCAATCTTTATGGAATTAACCTTCTGCAAGCTTTTCGGCTTAGCATTACTTGGACTAATAACCAGGCCAGTAATGGAGGCCGCTTTTTCCAATTTGCTTTTCGCATTACCGGGTACATAAAAATCACCGTTTTCCTGATTTCGGTATACCTCAACACCCGCTTTTAACAGGTCGTTAACCATTAAATAGGCATCGTTTGCCGCAGCAGAAAGCACATAACCGGAAGCCGGTTTAAGGCTGGCCGTTTCGGCTTTTTGAAGTTCCCCATAAGGCATCCGTTCAAGTGGCCCTTCAAAATCCTCCAGCAGGCGATCAAACTTTACATTCATCATATAAGCCAGTGTCCAGCCCGCAGCGTCATATGGGGCTACAGGAGGGCCTCCAGGGTACTTAAAGTCATTGGGGTGATCCTGTGGTTCAAACATATCCAGAATATGCGGCCTGAAGGCTTGATTTGTTTTAACCACATAAGAACCCTTCGGATAAGTTTTCCCTTTAACCGTGAATGCCGCATTTGCTTTATGTACCACCACACCGGTGCGGATCAGGGCATTCAAAAACTTTACTGCAGTCGGAAAATCGGCCTGTGCAGATGATAAAACATAGGCCCGGGCATCCCGGATTTTCGGATCATGCATTACGGTATCGTAATATTTTACCGGTAAGCTTCTTTGCTGCTCCAGCTTCAGGTTAGCATTGGCTTTATCCTTGGAAAAGCTTTCATTGATGCTGTTAACCCGTTTCGGCGACATCGTCCAATAATCTTTGCTACCTCTATCAATGGAACTTTTTCCCATTAAGTAAATGTTATACAGCAACTCATCACTATGGCGCATGGCATGTCCTAAAACGGCATAATTTAAACTCAAAGAGTAGTCAATGGATTGTTTGAAATGCCATTCCTGAGGAATAACGGGGTTCGGTGAATCACTGTTTGGCAAGAGCCTCGAAGGCACAAGCGGAATGGACATAGGGGTTGGATTTCCAATAATTTCGGTCAGCAATCCAATCATGTTGTGGAAATAAGTGGTGGTACGTAATCCGCCGTTGTACCAGGTAGAATATACCGATCCATTGCGCTGTGTATATCCCGGTTTACCTTCTGCATTTAAACGGTTGTGCATCGCGGCACCAACGGCATCCAAACTGGTCATTAATAATGGATCAAACACATAGTTAAAGGGATCGCGGTAGGGTGGACCCGCTACTACAGTACCAGCAGGACCAGCCTGGTGATGGTTATACATAATCTGTGGCAGCCATTCAATAAACAGTTGTCGCCCCATATTCTGTGTTTCCTTCATGTTCAGCATAAAGAAATCACGGTTATTATCATGCCCGATATACTTGTTGTATGGTCGTGGCAAAGCCGCTGTAGAGCGCTTTTTCTGATCCGCTTCACGCATATACCAGTCTGATACTATTTCCTGCCCATCCGGGTTGGCATGGGTCATTAAAATGATGACCTTATCCAGTATTTTTTTAGTTTCCTCATCGGTTCTGGAAGCCAGGTTATAAGCGGTTTCTATAAGCTGGTGGGTACCTACAACTTCATTTGCATGCAATCCGCCATCCATCCATACTACTGCTTTTCCTTCCGCAGCAAGCGACTTAGCTTCGGCAGGTGTCAAGCCTTCAGCATGTGCAAGGCGCTGGGAAATTGACTTGTATTGCTCCAGGTTTTTAAGATTTTCCGGCGAAGAAATAATAAGCATGTACTGGGTTCTGTTTTCCTCCGTTTTACCGATATCTACCAGCTTCACACGTGGGGAACCCGCTAACTTTTTAAAATAAGCTTCGGTTTGAGTGTAGGTTGCCAATTGATAATCGTCACCAATATTAAACCCAAAGTGTTCCTTTGGCGTTGGTACGGATTGTGCATAGACGTTACCGGTATTCAGGATGAATAATACCGGCACAATAAAATGTAGAATTTTCAGCATATCTGATCGATTTAGGTAATCAAATATAACGCTCTACACGCTTGATAACAGGGATGTTATCTAATTGTTACTTATAAATTAAAAGAATTTTTGCTTTTTAATTAACATCCCAGCCAATCTTTAAACCAGGCAATCGCATTAAAGCAAAAACTCGCAACCAGTCAGGTTTTCCATAAACGCTGCCCACAAATTCTTTCTTAGTTAAAAATCAGATAGAGGTAAACAAAGACGATCGGTGCTGCAACCAATAAACCGTCAAATCGATCCAGCAAACCACCATGTCCCGGCAACAATGCACCAGAATCTTTCACATCCAAACTGCGTTTTAACATGGATTCAACCAGGTCACCCAGGGTACCGAAGCTTACGATCAATACCGCCATACCTGCCCAGATCAGTAAAGAGACTTCCGGAAAAAAATAATGGATAATTCCCGCTACGACTAAACTCATGAAAATGCCGCCTGCAAAACCCTCCCAGGTCTTTTTAGGCGAATGTCTTTCAAATAGCTTGGTTTTCCCAAGTTTACGTCCAAATAAGTAAGCACCGGTATCACTGGCCCATAACATCAGCATAAAAGCCAGCGGTAAATGAAAGTTAAATTCACCATCTTTTACAAAACCCAGGGCGTAAAAAAAGCAAAAAGGGACCACTACAAAGATTAACCCCAAAAAGGTATAGGCAATATTGGTAAATGGATCTTTGGCTTTCCGATATAGTTCAAAAAGAAAGATCAGCACTGCCATTGGTACGCCCAGGATTAAAATTTTGCTGTTAAAAGGAAAAAATGGAAACGCAGCAACATACGCAAACATTAAAAAACCAATGACTATACCCAGCACTTTATGAGGTTTTATGCCTGCAGTATTAACCAGCGTGTAGAACTCATATAAACCTGCCAAACTCAGTAACAAGTAAAATATGCTGAAAACTTCTGCACCAAGGAAGAAGGAGCCAAGCATCACGATGGCAAAAAAGAATGCGGTTATAGCCCTAGTCTTCATTCAAATTCTGCTCTAAAATATAAGCCAATGCCTGATCAAAGTTGTCCGGGTGTACCAAAACGGTTAACACGCCAAAGCTTTTATAAGATGAATCCTGTTTATTCATCACTACTGCCGGGATATCATTTTCAATCAATGCCTGCTTGATAATTTCAGCCGTTATGGCGTTTTGTGTCGTGTAAACTTTAGTCCAGTTGTTTTCCATGGTTGGAATATTGATTTTTAAGGTAATTGAGCAGCAGCACGGTAACAACCAGCCCAAATACATAGCCGTACCAGTTAAAAGAAGCTGTTTCCTCAATTTTGTCCAAAGGTATGTTATGCTTTTGAAAGTACAAGGCCATACAAACCGCATAACCGTTATTTAAGAAATGGGCAAACATCGGGTACCAAAGGCTTTTAGTCCAGAAATAAAGATATCCAAACATTGCACCCAGCAAAAAGCGTGGTAAAAAACCAAAAAACTGAAAATGTATGGCGCTGAAAATGAAGGCCGTCAGCCAGATGGCTATATGCGGATTACGGAACATCCTTGAAAATGCACGCTGAATTCCGCCCCTGAACATCAGTTCTTCAGAAATGGCCGGAAGCACGGCGATCATAAACATATTCAATATAAAATCCCCGGAATTTCGAACAGTTAAAAAGGCGATGGTCAGCTTTGCGGCCTCCTCTTCTTTGGCCCGCATCCAGTCTTCAAGCCCTTTAAGAAAGTCGGGAAGTGTCATTTTCTGGTTAATTATTCCAGTCAGCTCTATCAATGGTGTAGAAAAAATAATCAGCAAAAATACGATACCCAGCATGGGCAACAGCGGCTTTTTCCAGTCGTAAAATTCCCGGATCTTAATACGTTCCGTTAGGGCAAGAAAAAGGGGCGGTAATAGAAAAAGGCCTATAGCAGAGCCAATTTGAATAATCTTAAGCCTGATGATGTCCTCTGGCAGGGTGCTCATTAAGGCGCCAGGTTCCAGAAATACCTTAGTTCCATAAATAGAAATGATCACGATGACACTTAGCAAGGTACAGATCAATAGACCGGCCAGGGCATAAGCGGTAAGGATAAGTAGCTGAACATAAGGGCTATTTTCTTCCCGGCTTTTTTGTATGAAATTCATTATTGTTATGATTTTGTACCTTTGTACGCATAATTTGCTTTGAAGATAGAAAAATGTCCGTTAAAATAGGAAATATAGACTTAGGGGATTTCCCGCTGTTGCTGGCACCCATGGAAGATGTGAGTGATCCACCATTCCGTTATGTATGCAAACAAAGTGGGGTGGATATGATGTATACAGAATTCATTTCCTCTGAAGGTTTGATACGTGATGCCGCTAAAAGTCGCCAGAAACTGGACATCTTTGAGTACGAAAGACCCATCGGTATTCAGATTTTCGGCAGTGAAATCGATCACATGCGCGAAGCAACAGAGATCGCTACCCTGGCAAATCCTGATCTGATTGACATCAACTACGGCTGCCCCGTTAAAAACGTGGCCTGCAGAGGCGCTGGTGCCAGTTTATTGCAGGATATCGATAAGATGGTGCAGATGACCGAAGCGGTGGTTAAAGCCACACATTTGCCGGTCACCGTTAAAACCAGGTTAGGCTGGGATGATAACACTAAAAATGTTTATGAAGTAGCAGAACGCCTGCAGGATGTAGGGATTCAGGCTTTAACAATACACGGTCGTACCCGCGCCCAAATGTATAAAGGGGAAGCCGACTGGAAACTGATCCGGGAGATCAAAAGAAATCCAAGAATTCAGATTCCTATATTTGGTAATGGAGATGTCGACAGCCCTAAGAAAGCGGCCGACTGGCGCCTGGAATACGAAGTGGATGGCATTATGATTGGCCGCGCTGCCATTGGTTATCCATGGATTTTCCGCGAAATCAGGCATTTTTTCAATACAGGAACTTATTTACCTGGACCAACCGTCGCAGAACGTGTTGACGTTTGCCGGACACATTTTGAAAAATCCATTGCCTGGAAAGGGGATCGGGTTGGTATATTTGAAATGAGAAGGCATTATGCCAACTATTTTAAGGGCCTGCCAGACTTTAAGCCATACCGGATGTTGCTGGTAAAAGAAGAAAATATAGCCACCATTCACGAAATTCTGGACGAAGTGGCAGATAAATTTCAGCATATTGAGCCAATAACAGAAATGGCTTAATTATTGAAAAACATCATTTTTAATACAACAGATATGGTAACAGCAATTTCCCAGGGTATCAAAATTTCAGTTGAAACCATGTTTCAAGAGGAATACTCTAATCCCGCCAATGAGCAGTTTATGTTTGCTTATCGTATCGAAATTGAAAATTTGTCTGATTATACCATTCAACTGCTTCGTCGACAGTGGCATATTTTTGATTCCAATGGTACACTAAAGGAGGTAGAAGGCGAAGGTGTGGTTGGTGTACAACCTGTGCTGGAACCTGGGCAAATGCATGCCTATGTTTCCGGTTGTCAGATTACAACCGATATCGGCAGCATGCGGGGCAATTATTCGATGATCCGCGTAGCAGACGAGACCCCTTTTACGGTTGATATTCCAGAGTTTCCACTGATCGTACCTTACCGTTTAAACTAATATTCAGGCTTAGCTATTTTTTCCAAATAACATCCCAATATAATAAACCAAGTTACCCAAAGCACCAATTGCAGCAATAATATAGGTCATCGCAGCCCACCATAGGGCATCTTTAGCTTGCTTATATTCCACATCATTGGGCATCACCATTTCATTCCTGCTGAGCCATAACAATGCGCGTCTGCTGGCATCAAATTCTACTGGTAAGGTAATAAGACTAAAGACCGTCACCAGGGCTAAACCCAAAACGCCCAGGCTTAATATGAACGGATTGCCGGTAAATCCAATCAGCAAAACCCCAAAAATCAGTATCCACTGCAATAAATTGGATGACAAGGATACCACAGGCACCATCTCCGAACGCAGGTAAAGCCATTGATAGCTTTTGGCATCTTGTATCGCATGGCCGCATTCATGTGCCGCTACCGCAGCTGCAGCCACACTGCGCCCATGATAAACTTCAGTACTTAAGTTTACAGTCTTGTCCCGGGGGTTATAATGATCCGATAACTGTCCTTCCGTACTCATCACCTGCACATCATAAATGCCATGATCTTCCAGCATGCGCTGGGCAACTTCCTTTCCAGAAAGGCCAGATCGCAAATGCATCTCTGTGTATTGAGCAAATTTACTCCTGAAACGCCACTGCACCATCATGCTGATCAGTAACACCGGAATAATAAATATTAAATAGGTTTCCATTATGGGGGTAGATTACAGCAGCAGTAAATCAAAAAGTGTTCCTTTAATTGCTGATCCTCAAAAAATCAGTCCTTTTTGAAGTTAACAGCCCTTTTCAATCACCTGTATTTAAAATAGGAATCCATTTATTTTACTAATATATTTGTTAAACCAATTCAAATACTTTAGTTAATTAGTAAAAATATTAGTAATGGAATACCTGATTATTGCCCTTTTAGTTTTGATCTGCATCTTGTTGATCTGGTTCCTAAAAAAGCCAGCTAACCATAACCATCAGGCTTTGCTTGAACTCAAAGAACTGGAATATCAAAAGAACCTGAACTGGCTTAAAGAGCAGAAAGCAGGCATAGAAGATGAGCTGCGGGATTTACGTGAAAGCTTTATGGCAGAGCGTGGCAGGGCAATAAGGGCCGAAGAGGCACTAAAAGCACAGCTCAGCCGTCAGCAACAACAGGAACAATACATTCAGGATCTTCAGCACAAATCCAAACTGGAATTTGAACAGCTGGCCAATAAAATTCTGGAAGAAAAGACTTCCAAATTTACCGAAAGCAACCGCCTTAACCTGGATCTGATCCTTAATCCCCTAAAAGAAAATATCAAAGCCTTTGAACAAAAGGTCGAGAAGGTGTATAAAGATGAATCTGATGAACGCAATGTGCTTAAAGGGGTAATTTCAGAGCTGATGCTGCAGAGTAAGCAAATTCAGGAAGATGCCAATAACCTGACGAAAGCCCTTAAAGGCGACAATAAAAAACAGGGCAACTGGGGCGAAATCATCCTGGAGAAGATTCTTGAACGTTCAGGCCTGATCAAGGACAGGGAATATCGCGTTCAGGCCTCTTTAAATCACGCTGAAGGCAACAGACTGCAACCAGACGTCCTGATTGACCTCCCGGATGAGAAACACATTGTAATCGACGCAAAAGTGTCTCTTATTGCTTACGAGCGTTTACTGCAGGCAGAAACTGAAGCAGATCGTAATATGTTTATCAAGCAGCATGTCAGTTCCATCAAAGGGCATATTCAGAATCTGAGCAGTAAAAATTACCAGGATCTTTACCAGATCAATTCACCCGATTTTGTACTGCTTTTCATTCCCATAGAATCTTCCTTCGGCATTGCTGTTCAGGAAGATGCCGAGCTTTTCAGTTATGCCTGGGACCGCAAAGTCGTAATTGTCAGCCCATCTACCTTACTGGCTACATTGAGAACCATTGCCAGCATCTGGAAACAAGAACGTCAGAACCGTAATGTTCTGGAAATCGCCAGGTTAAGTGGCAGTATGTATGAAAAATACATCGGATTTTTAAATGATATGGAAGGGCTGGGCAAGAACATTAAAAACAGTCAGGACTGTTATGAGAAAGCGATGAATAAGCTGAATCAGGGTGCAGGAAACCTAACCACCACCGCTGAAAAAATAAAAAGGCTGGGTGCAAAAACCAACAAGCAAATTGATGCTAAGTTTTTGGATCCCAGCCTGATTAACGAATAATTTTAATCTAACTATGTTTTTAAAAAATTAAAGGTCCTGGAATGCTAAAATTTAAAAGCATTCCAGCCTTGTGCTTTCAATTCATGCACCACATCTGATTTGGAAATCATTTTACAGCCCGAATTTTTATCCGTTATGTGCCCGATTACACTGATGTCCACATCATGTTTCAATTTGGCATAATCTGCTTGTTTAATCGTAAACAGCAACTCATAATCCTCTCCACCATTCAAGGCACAAACCGTCGGATCCAGACCCAGTTCCCTCGCGGTTTCATAAGTCAGTGGATCAATCGGAATTTTTTCTTCATAAAGCGTACAACCTTTTTCAGATTGCTGGCAGATGTGCAGAATTTCAGAAGCTAAACCATCAGAAACATCAATCATCGAAGTTGGAACAATCTCCATCTGCGCCAGTAAGTCTACAATGTCCCTCCGACCTTCAGGTTTCAACTGCCTTTCAATGATGTAATCTTTACCCTCCAGGTCTGGCTGTATGTTTGGGTTCTCCAGGAAGATCAATTTTTCTCTTTCCAGTATCTGCAAACCAACATAGGCACCACCCAGGTCGCCGGAAACGCAAAGTAAATCTCCTTCCCCTGCACCATTACGGTAGCAAATGTCTTTTTTATCCGCATAACCAATGCTCGTTACACTGATCACCAATCCCTGTTTACTGGTTGAGGTATCACCGCCTATTAGGTCGATGTTAAATTTATTGCAGGCAAGTTCAATGCCCTTATAAATCTCCTCTACAGCTTCCAGCGGAAATTTGCTCGATAAGCCAATAGAAACGGTAATCTGAGTAGCAATACCATTCATCGCATAAATATCGCTTAGATTAACTTGTACAGCCTTGTAGCCTAAATGCATCAGCGGTACGTAAGCCAGATCAAAGTGTATGCCTTCCAACAGCAGATCTGTAGAGATCAATACTTCCTTATCCCCAAAATTTAAAACCGCTGCATCATCCCCAATACCTTTGGTACTGCTCTCATGGCGAATTTTAAAATTATCAGTCAGGTGTTTTATCAGTCCGAATTCCCCAAGCAGGGAAATGTCCGTCCGTTCTTTATTTTCAAACATAATTTTTCTTTAACAGCCGCAAAGCTTGTTATAATCCTAAACTTGCTGAAATCTCCAGCATTCTTTCAATCGGTTTCCTGGCGTTCACAATGGTTTCAGCAGGCACGGTAACTTCCGGTGTTTCGTTTTTCAAACACAGGTATAATTTCTCCAGCGTATTGCGCTTCATATACGGGCAATCATTGCAGGCACAATTGTTATTCGGCGGGGCAGGAATAAAGGTCTTTCCCGGGTTCGCTTTTTCCATCTGATGGATGATCCCACTTTCAGTCGCCACAATAAATTCCTGCGCATCGCTGTTGATGGTATATTTCAAAAGTCCTGTTGTCGAACCAATGTGATCCGCCATTTTTAAAACGGCATCTTCACATTCCGGATGCGCAATAAATTTTGCCATCGGATGACGCGCTTTCAACTTCGTGATCTTCTCTCTGGAAAAGATTTCATGCACCATGCAGGCACCGTTCCAAAGCACCAGATCACGGCCTGTTTTTTTAGCCACCCAGGCACCCAGATTTTTGTCCGGACCAAAAATAATTTTGGTGTCTTTTGGCAAACTTTCTACGATCTGAACCGCGTTGGTTGAGGTGCAAACAATGTCACTCAAAGCCTTCAATTCCGCACTGCAATTCACATAGGTAATCACCACATGATCGGGATATTTTTCCTTGAATTTTTTAAACAAATGCGGCGGACAGCTGTCGGCCAATGAGCAGCCGGCTTTAACATCAGGCAGCAAAACTTTCTTATTTGGTGACAAAATTTTGGCAGTCTCTGCCATAAAATGAACCCCTGCAAAAACGATGATGTCAGCTTCTGTTTTAGCAGCCTCCTGCGATAGCCCAAGACTGTCGCCTATGTAATCTGCGATATCCTGAATGTCCGGCTCCTGATAGTAGTGTGCTAAAATGATCGCATTTTTCTCTTTTTTTAATCGTTCAATTTCTTCGAACAGATCAAGAGTAGGATCTATTTTTTCGTCTGCAAATCCTTTAATATTTATTTCCTCTAAGGTATCCATTTTCAACAGTTCAATAAATTATAATTATTTAATATAAATAGATTTCTATTGTTTATTAGTGTGTTAGTAATGTTTGTAACCTTCAGAAAATTTATTCGAATATTTAAGTTATTAGAAACTTATTAACATCTGAAACGACTTTTTATTTTAATTATGGGCTGATTATGAGTGTTCTGTAAAACAGCTTCAAAAGTTATCAATATCAAAATGTTTATTGTTCTGTTGGGCAAAAAACGTTAATAACGTATGCAAAGTTGCGCATAAATACTTTAAAAGATTGTGTCGAATTGCCATTTAACGTTAGCTTTAAACAATCAAGAATATTTGTTCTATTTGTTTAGACAAATAATTAACAATTTTTTAACGTTGTTAACAAACAGCGTGAATTACCAAAAGAATGAGAAAAGCCGATTTTTTAGTCATAGGATCAGGCATCGCGGGTTTAAGTTTCGCTTTAAAAGCGGCCCAACATGGCAAAGTACTGATCATTACCAAGTCAAATGAAGACGAATCCAACACCAAATATGCCCAGGGTGGGGTGGCTGTTGTAGTAGATAAAGACGATTCTTTTGAAAAACACATCGCTGATACACTCATCGCAGGGGATGGTTTGTGTGATCCGGAGATTGTGGAAATCGTTGTGACTGAGGGTCCTCAGCGTATTCAGGAAATTATAGACTACGGAATTAACTTCGATAAAGATAATCGTGGTGTTTATGACCTTGCAAAAGAAGGTGGCCATTCCGAGCATCGCGTCCTGCATTATAAAGATGTAACGGGTTATGAAATTGAAAGTGTTTTACTAAAACAAATTCACGAGAATAACAACATAGAAATATTAACACATTACTTCTGTTTAGAGTTAATAACCCAACATCACCTCGGTGAGTTCGTGGATAAACGTACAAAAGTTATTAACTGTTTCGGTGTATATGCCTTTAATACAGAGCTTAACGATGTGGAAAAGATCTTAGCAAGTGTTACGGTCATGGCTTCCGGCGGCGCCGGACATATTTATTCCAGCACAACAAATCCTGTAATTGCAACCGGTGATGGCATGGCCATGGTGTACCGCGCCAAGGGAAAAGTCCGCAATATGGAGTTCATTCAGTTCCATCCAACGGCTTTATACCATCCCGGAGAGTACCCATCTTTTCTAATTTCGGAGGCTGTTCGTGGCTTCGGTGGCGTGCTCAGAAGGAAGAATGGTGTCGAGTTTATGTACGAATATGATGCCCGTGGATCCCTCGCTTCCCGTGATATTGTAGCTCGTGCCATCGATGCGGAGATGAAAAAATCCGGTGAAGATTTCGTTTACCTGGACATCACCCACCGGAAAAAAGAAGACATTTTGGCACACTTTCCAAACATCTATGCGAAGTGCCTTTCCATTGGAATTGACATGACCAAAGACTTTATCCCCGTTACACCTGCTGCACATTATATGTGTGGTGGCATTTATGTGGATGCTTACGGACGCTCTTCCATCAACAATTTATATGCCTGTGGCGAGACCTCTTCAACCGGTCTGCATGGTGCCAATCGCCTTGCTTCAAACAGCCTTTTGGAGGCTCCGGTTTTTGCCCATCGCATCTACCTGGATGCGATAGAAAAATTCAAAAATAATGTGATTCCGGACAACATTCCGGAGTGGAATGATGAAGGGGTTACCCAGTCAAATGAGGATATTCTGGTGACCCATAACCTGCGCGAAACCCAGAAATTGATGAGCGATTATGTGGGTATTGTACGCTCAGATTTTCGTCTGGACCGGGCTATGCGTCGCCTGCGTTTACTCTTTGATGAGACCGAAGAATTCTATAAAGCCAACAAGGTTTCGGTAAAATTATGCGAATTGAGGAACGTCATTCAGGTCGCCTTTATGGTTATCAAAGCTGCAAAAACCCGTAAAGAAAGTCGCGGTTTGCATTACACCACCGACTATCCGCAACATGCGGATACCATTCAAGACACCATTTTTTAAGCTTAAAATTATGCCTGTAATACTTCCTGTTGAAGATAAAAATCCCAGCTGGGGCGATAACTGTTTCATCGCGCCAAACGCCACCATTGTGGGTGATGTAACCATGGGTAATAACTGTTCAGTGTGGTTCAATGCCGTCATCAGAGGGGATGTAAACAGCATCAGTATTGGTGATGATTCCAACATCCAGGATGGCGCGGTGATTCATGCAACCTATCAGAAAGCGGCAACCGTTATTGGTAATCGCGTATCTGTAGGCCACAATGCCATCGTTCATGGCTGTACCTTAAAAGATCATATCCTGGTTGGAATGGGCGCTATCGTAATGGATAATGCCATTGTAGAGCCTTATTGTATCATTGCTGCGGGAGCCGTTGTACTGGAAAATACCATCTGCGAAAGTGGTTTTTTGTATGCCGGAATGCCTGCTAAAAAAATAAAGCCCGTTACGGAATCGCAACGGGCTTTATTAGATAAGTTACCTGATAACTATATTATGTACGCCGACTGGTTCAGATAGAAGGCTCTTTTGGTATCGCTACAGTTTCTTTCCGTTCCCAGTTTGCGCGAATGGAAAGTTCCTTAGGCTCATTGTAAATTTGCTCAGGCTGTAAGCCCTTACTTACCCTGCCGGTATCCCAGATCCCATTTCCATTGTTATCATATACTACCCTTAAAAAGTACTTACCAGCCCGGTAATTCTTAAAACTAAGGGTGGTATCCCGCTGAATGGGATGCTGTGAAATCACCTGTTTCTGCTCATTGGTTACTTGCAATAAGTAGTGTTTATTTGGTTCTGGTACCGTTATCTTCACTTGTAGCGTGCCATAATCGTCTGCACTTGCCAGCTTAAATCCCTTCGTAAACTCCTTATTTTTTGCATTAAAAGTGCCTGTAAATGCACCAGGACTAAATTTCATCTCGTAGTCCGTTCCACGATCCCATGGGAACTGTACCACGTAGCTCAGGAAGTCTGCGGTGTCCTGTACCAGTTGAAAATTGGTTACGGCAACCGAATCTTCCAGCAGTTGTATTTTACTTCTATCAATGACAGTAACCGGGCCTGGGAAGGTTAGTTTAAAGGGTTTGTTCGGGTTCAATTGCCCGCCTTCCAGGTTGTCAGCAGCCATCAGGTTTTGCTGATAGGTGTCCTTTTTACCCCGGGTTAATTTCACCGTCTGCAGTAATTTTCCTGCTTCCATGATCGATACTTTGGTTGAATCAAAGCTCATATCCTTAAGCCACACCCGGACCGAATCATTGGTTTTGCTGAACTGAAATTGTTTGCCGGCGTCAAGATTTATTGGTTCAGTAACTACTACGCTTGGCTTGCTAAGCTTCTGATTCCAGCTGATCAGGATCGTTCCATCCGGAGCAATTTTGCGATCATTTATTCGGAATTCCTGTGGATCTTCCTTAAATACTTTAATGGTTAAACCATTTATATTACTCGCCAAAACCACAGAATCTTTCAAGAATCCAATTTCATCAGATACCTGCTGGTAAATTTTATCGCCTGTTTTTTCTCTTAAGGCGTATACTTTATAGGTATTCTCCCTCAAATTTTTCAACGTGAAATTTCCGGAGCTGTCCGTCATGGTATAAATGGAAGGTTTGGATTTTCCAATGATGGTGTCCCGGTTGATCGGTACAATAAATGCAAGTGCATCCAGAATTGGTTCTGCTGTGAGTGCGTCCACCACTTTACCGCTAATGGTTAGTGAATCCAGTTTTGGACCCGTAGAAAAAACATAGGTGAAATTTTTCAGGACGTTGCTCTCGTTGATGTCGGCAATCGCCTTTCCAAAATTTAACGTATAAGTGGTGTTTTTTTCCAGGGTATCCTGGAAGCTGATCTCCAGCGTACGTTTCTTAATTTTCAGTTGCGGCAGGCGTTCCATATCCGGAGATACACTAAACTCCCTAAATTGGTCATTGAGTTTAAAATATTCATTGAATTCAATGACGACCGTTTTAGCATTAAAGTTTGTGGTAAAATTTTCTGGCGTCATTTTCAGCACGATAGGGGCGATGCTGTCCCGGGGTCCGCCCTGTATGGTTTTCTGGCTTGCACAGCCTCCAACGAGGAAAAATTGATGAAAACCGAATATAAAAATCAAGAAGAACTGCCAGGTTTTAAATTTCATTGTTTTTAAGGCTTTTAAGACACTTTTATGTGCTGGAATATAATCTGTTTAAATTTTTATAAAAATGCTTTATATCGCATTAAAATAGCGTGAGTTTTAAAGTGGTGCTGATAACAACTAAATAATTGATTATCAGCACCTTATGAGTTACCGACTGATGTGAACCATCAAAACGGAGATATCTGAAGGCGAAACTCCCGATATTCTGGATGCCTGACCCAATGTTCTTGGCTTTATCTTAAGTAATTTCTCTCTGGCTTCTTTAGAAAGCGACTTTAACTGCGAATAATCGAAGTCTGGATTGATGTCCTTGTCTTCCATCTTCTGCATTTTAGCCACGATTTCCAATTCCTTTTCAAAGTAGCTTTCGTACTTGATCTTGATTTCGGCTTGCTCTACAGTTTCCTGATCAAACTGGTTTAATAGTTCGTTCAGTGCCGGACTCACTTTGCGTACATCATTTATAGAAACTTGAGGTCTGCTCAATAAACTAAATAGCTTGACGTTCTGGATGATCGCAGTGGTACCTAAATCCTGAAGCATATCGTTTGCATGGTTCATATCGATGCCTTGTTTTCTGCTGAAAGCAACAATATCATCAGAATTTTTCACTTTCTGTTTAACAATATCTAAACGCTCGTCGCTGATCAATCCCAGTTCATGGCCAATAGGAGAGAGGCGGATATCCGCGTTATCCTGTCTTAATAATAAGCGATGTTCCGCTCTGGAGGTGAACATCCGGTAAGGTTCTTCTGTTCCTTTAGTTACCAGGTCGTCTATTAATACACCAATATAAGATTCTGATCGCTTCATGATAAGCTCATGTTTATCATGAACTTTCTGATGGGCATTGATACCTGCAATGAAACCCTGACTGGCTGCTTCTTCATAACCCGTGGTACCGTTGATCTGTCCTGCAAAAAATAAGTTTGCAATTTTTTTAGTTTCCAGTGTTAAGCCGAGTTGGGTAGGTGGGAAGTAATCGTATTCAATGGCATAACCCGGACGAAACATCTTCGCATTTTCAAAACCTGGGATTTTAGTCAACGCACGATATTGTACATCTTCCGGCAAAGAAGTCGAGAATCCATTTACATAAATTTCCACGGTATTCCAACCTTCGGGTTCAACGAAGATCTGGTGACGATCACGCTCGGCAAACCGGTTAATTTTGTCTTCAATAGAAGGGCAATAACGCGGACCTAATCCTTTAATACGACCGGTGAACATTGGAGATTTTTCAAATCCTTCTTTCAAAGTTTCGTGTACTTCGCTGTTGGTATAGGTAATCCAGCAGCAACGTTTTTCTGTTGGTCTTTCAACTTTGGTATAGGAGAATCTTCCTGGGTTTTCATCTCCCCATTGTTCTTCCATAACCGAATAATTTAAGGATCTTCCATCCACTCGTGGTGGCGTTCCGGTTTTCATTCTTCCTGCTTCAAATCCAAGGGAAGTTAACTGTTCGGTGATACCTGTTGCGGCTTTTTCGCCGGTACGGCCACCGCCGAATTTCTTCTCGCCAATGTGGATTAATCCGTTCAGGAATGTACCGTTCGTCAACACTACAGATTTGGCGTTAATCTCTACGCCGATGGAGGTTTTGACGCCACATACCACATTATCTTTTATGATCAGGCTGCTAACCATATCCTGCCAGAAATCTACATTAGGTGTACGCTCCAATGCCAGTCGCCATTCCTCGGCAAAGCGCTTACGATCATTCTGGGCTCTCGGGCTCCACATTGCCGGACCTTTAGAAAGGTTCAGCATTCTAAACTGTAGGGTAGTCTTATCGGCAATGATTCCAGAGTATCCACCCATGGCATCAATCTCTCTTACAATCTGACCTTTTGCCACGCCACCCATAGCTGGGTTGCAGCTCATTTGGGCAATGGTCTCCATATTCATCGTAATTAAGAGCACTGAAGACCCTAAATTTGCAGCGGCAGCCGCGGCCTCACAGCCTGCGTGTCCGGCGCCTACAACGATGACATCATACGTTTTAAACATGATTTTTTGGGTTATGTTTCACGTGAAACGAATCGAAAAAAGCCTTCACTTTTTACGAGGTTTTACGCAAATTATGTTGTTTTAAATTTTGGATAAGGTTGAATATTGAAACGACCACCCATACGCCTTCTAATATTACAAAAGGCATAAAGCTGATCATGTACGCGGATATACCGGCGAGTCCTGCACCCACCAAATTAAGCAAGCTAAAGACACTGCTCTGTGCATTGATTATTTTCATAATCTGCAAAAGAAATGCAATTAACAAGATGGATACGCCAAGGGTCGCGATAATGTCTGAAGTACTCATAGGTTTTAGTTGCTATATTCTGATAACGTCAACCATCTTTCCATTACTACATCCAGACGATTATTTAATTCCTGAATTTCGCTGCTCACTTTTTCTATCTCCTGGTAGTTGCTACTTTCAATTTCAGATAGGGAACTCGTTAGGCTGACAATCTTATCTTCCAGAACGGCGATTTCCTGCTCATGTTCTTCCAGCTCTTTTTGCTCTTTATAAGAAAGCTTTTTGGCAGCAGGCTTTGTTTCGGTTACAACAGGAGCGGTGGTCGTTTTCTTTTCTGCTTTCTCTTTTAATTGATCCAGACTTAAGCGATATTCAGAGTAGTTTCCATTATAGATATTCACTTCGCCATTGCCTTCCATAATGAATAATTGCTCACTCATTTTATCTAATAAATAACGATCATGGGATACCAGAATTAATACGCCCGGGAAGTTCTCTAAAAATTCTTCCAGCACATTTAAAGTATCAATATCTAAATCGTTTGTCGGCTCATCCAGAATCAGGAAGTTTGGATTTTGCATCAACACTTTCATCAGGTGTAAACGCTTCTTTTCACCGCCACTTAATTTCTCCACCATGCCGTGTTGTTTTTTTGGCGGGAACAAAAACAAGGTTAAAAGTTGGGAAGCTGAGATGGTTTGACCATCGGCCATTTTTATGTATTCCGCATCAGATTTCACAATATCGATTACACGCTCTTTTTCATTAAACGCTAAACCGCCTTGTTTGTAATAACCGTAAACTGTCGTTTCTCCAACATTTACCATACCTTTTTCGGGCGCCAAAAATCCAGTGATCATATTCAGGAGTGTAGATTTTCCAGTACCGTTTTTTCCCGCAAGACCAATACGGTCCGCGCGTTTAAAGGTGTAAGAGAAATCCTCAATGATGGTCCGACCATTGAAAGACTGACCGATGTGATCCAGTTCAAGAATCTTATTTCCTTGCCTGGCCATTTTAACATTAAGTGTAATGCTTTGATTATCAGTGTTTTGCTTGGTTTTGCTTTCTAAGTCGTAAAACGCATTAATTCGGGCATTTGATTTGGTGCCTCTGGCTTGTGGCATTCTGCGCATCCATTCCAGTTCTTTCTTCAATAGGTTTTTGTTCTTTTGAAAAGTTGCTTCATCAGAGGCTTCCCGTTCCGATTTTTTCTCCAGAAAATAAGCGTAGTTACCGTTATAGGTAAACGTTTTGCCCTTATCCAGTTCTACGATGGTATTACAAACGTTATCCAGAAAGTAGCGGTCGTGGGTAACCAGCAATATGGTTTTATTTCCAGAGGTCAGAAGTTTTTCCAACCATTCTATGGTGTCAATATCCAAATGGTTGGTGGGCTCATCCAGGATGTAAAAATCAGGATCCTCAATCAACAGCTTAGCTAAAGCCAGACGTTTTTTCTGTCCGCCGGATAGGGTAGAAATCTGTTGTGCCAAATGGGTGATGCCCATGCGGCTCAGAATGGTTTTGATTTCGTGTTCGTATTCCCAGGCATTATGTTCGCTCAGTTCGCCGTATAAACGGTTCAAATGATCTTCATCAGGATTGGCCTGTTCAATCAGTTCTTCGTATTCTTTGATCAGTTGCTGCTGTTTGTTTTCCAGCGAGAAAATGAAATCACTGATCGAATAGCCGTCTGGAAACATCGGCTCCTGATCCAGGAAACCAATCCTTACAGATTTATTCTTCACGATTTTACCCTCTAGAGGGGCAAATCGTTCTGCCAGTAGTTTAAGCAAGGTGCTTTTACCGGCGCCGTTGATTCCAACCAGTGCAACACGTTGACCGGTTTGAATTCCTAAGGTTAATTTTTTAAATAGCCATTCATCATGATAAGCATGACCAAGGCCTTCAGCTGCAATTAATGTACTCAAAGTGTGTTCTTAACGAAATTTATATGCGAAATTTGTACAAAAGTACGCAATAAATTTTTTGCATTCACTTTCAGGCATTTAAGGCGATTGTAATTTTCTATACCCGCTTTGCCATCCTTCCAATCTTCTGGTATCCACTCAAATCCTTGGCAATAAATTATTAGAGATTGCTGTTCCTAACAGGCATTTCTGGCCATTACAAATTCAAAAGACGAAGGGAAATGCGAAATGGTTGCCAGCTGTTTGCGTCGTAGTTGCGTCGTGGTTGCTAGGGGGTTGCTTCGGTTGGAAGCGAAGAAAACACGAAGCAAGGCCGTCCCAACACCCAAAGAAATACCTCCGAATCTTGAAGCTGTCAATGCGACAATTGGTATCATAAAGCAAAAGGCTGCCTATGCGCTTAGGATTAAGCCCTGCAACAAAAGGCAAGAATGTAAACGGTAATAGCCGGAATTAAAAAGGCAGGCGCGCCAGGTAATGATCTTCTTTGTCGGTCATTAGCTTTTTTGCGGCTTTGGTTTTATCGGGGTAACCCAATAAATGCAGCGTGCCATGAACCATCACGCGGCAGAGTTCGTTGATAAAAACATGCTTAAATGCTTTCGCGTTTTCCCGGATCCGGTCAACGCTGATAAAAATATCCCCAGCAATCATTTTCGCGGCCTCTGAGTTATCAAAAGTGATTACGTCAGTATAAGTGTCATGATTGAGGTATTGTTGGTTTATACCTAATAAATATTCGTCAGCGCAAAAGATAAAATTCAGTTCATCAAGTTCAAAGCCCTCCGCAAGGATGGTATCATGAAGCCAGTTCCTGATGATGGTTTTATGTTTAAGGGTAAAGGTGATCTCCTCGCTGAAGAAGTTTATGGCAACTTTGCTCATTTAGGTAATTAAAAATGCAAATATAAAAAAAAAGCTTCCTGGAATTTCCAGGAAGCTTGTACGAATATGATAATATAATCTAGATTACTTTAACATTGATCGCGTTCAAACCTTTTTTACCGCTTTCTACATCGTATTCTACTTTGTCATTTTCACGGATTTCATCGATAAGGCCTGTTGAATGTACAAAAATTTCGCTATCGCCATTAGCTGGTACGATAAATCCGAATCCTTTTGTAACATTGAAAAATTTTACTGTTCCTTCTTGCATTGTATTATGTATTAAAAAATTAAGTGTGCAAGGTAAGGAATATTTATTATAAACAAGTAAATGCTTGAATTTTTGAGGAATATATAATTTAGATGACTTAATTACTACTTTTTTCCAGTCACATTTATGGTGATTTGACTTGGGTGTGCAATGCTCAGTGTGGTAGCAGGTTTAACCACGAGCAGGTTCTGCAGGTAGACACTTATAATTCCCTCTAAAACCTTTTTTCTGGCCTCATGATACTCGGGCATATCATCCCGGAATTTGTCTAAGTAAATTTTACCATGTTGATCCACTACGGCAGTAAAGCCGTAAGCGAAATCCTGATAGGCATTCGTAATTTTGATCCGGTACTCCGGAAACAGATAATCATAGGCTTCAGTTCGGCCAAGCAGTTTATCCACGGTGTTTAATTTTTCGACCGCAATAGCCTTGCTCTTTGGAATGAACTGTACTGGGATGCGGCCCGCAAAGGCACTATCTGCATTCGCCGGATTCCGGTTGGCACGGGCAACCAGTGTTTTGATGTAAGCCGTATCGGCAGCACTCGGCCGCTGTAAATCTTCCGCCTTCTTTTTAATCACGTTTTTAAGGTAGTTTTCCGAATAGTAGGTCATGAAAACATCCGAGCGGATATCTTTGGCGATGACCTGCCGGGTTAATTGCAGCCGCTGCATAACAATACTGTCTTTGCTGAAGTTGCGGATGCGGAACCATTCACCAGCAAAATTATAGACGTCACCATGGTCATACATAAAGTAAAAGGGCTGCATTATCTGCTTTTGCGGACTCCAGGCACGCACCGTATCATTGGATGAAAATTGGATGATCCAGCTGGGTTCCTGCTGGAAACCAATATCGGAAAAGGAAAGCCCATTACTGAAGCGCCGTTTCACTTCCTGATAGCGGATGTCTACAATCGGGGTAAAATCCAATCGTTTGAGTTCTTCTTTCTTTTTAATTTTTGCCGTTTTATCCGGTTTGGAATTGCAACTGCTCAACATCAATGCAACAGCTAAAAAGTACATTAGCTTGGGTATATTCAACATCCTTTATAATCGAATTACGCGTAAAACAGGGCTGGCGGCTTGCCCGCAGCTTAGATTCTTTTTTTTAAAGTTAGGACTTTATAAAGTATTTCCTCGTTCCGGTATAGCTTAAGTACGACATTTTTACCTTCGCCCGCCTTTAAAAGTAGCACTACAGATTCCAGATCCAACGCATTCATGTCCTTAAAATTAATACCCAATACTTCATCTCCGGACTGGATACCCACTTTTTCAGCCGGCGATCCAGGCTCAATCCGTTCAACAAAATAGCGGTCGGGTTTGCCTTCTTCCATATAAATTTCAAGCCCGGACATGTCATGATCAAAGCCATTTTTAATGGCATTGTTGGTCTTTAGGTACACCATGCCGTTCCGGTAATCGAAAGTCATGTGAAAGCGGCGTAATAACTCCGCACCGATACTACCGTTCCGGCCAGTGGAAGCCACTTTTGCTGCCCCGTCTTCATAATCAGGAAAGGTCGTAAGTACATCGTTGAGTAGATAACCAGAAATTTTTACGCCCTTAACCCGGCCAATGTTACCGCTAATCAATCCCCCGAAGCCCATACCGAGATTGGCTTCAATGCTGCTGTCGGGCAATGGGAATTTTTGACCATCCAGACTTTCCAATGAGAGGGCAAAGCTTGCGCCGCTGTCCATCAGTAGCTTTGCCGGCACGAGCCCTACATTGGCCACTGTTATTGGCAGGCGTACATAGGGTTTATTGGAAACAATTTCAATGGGCAGGGGAGCACCTTTGATTTTCACTTTCGCGTCGTAATTGTAAAACTTCATCGTATGGCCTGGATAATTGATCTTGACGACGAAGCTGTTAAAAAAATAATAGCCAATTAAACCGTGGACATGGATGCCCAGGTAGTTGGAGAGATGAAAAACATCCGTTTTAAGGATGGCCGTCGGCATATTGCTCATTTGCGCGGCTCCAATACCTACATGGACGCTATTGGAGGCGAAGGCCTCGATGGGCTGCCCTTTACCAAGACCGGTAAGCTTAATAGCTTTCAGTTTAGAGAAGTCCATCGTGTCCAAAATACTTGGGTCCGTTATCAGCAGGGGCGAAACGCCGGTATCCAGAATGAAGTTGAAAGGACCTTTATTATTGATGTAAACCGGTATCACGATCAGGTTTTTAATCAATTTGAAATTCAAGGACTGCTGTTTGCGCTGGTTTCTGAACTCAAACTGCTGTGCCTGGGCAAAGGAGGGTGACAATAGACTGAACAACCAGATGACCGTAAGCCAGTGGCAGATTCTAAATCCAGCAAATAATCCCAAAAGCATTGAGTAATTTAATAAATTCGGAACAATTAAGCCGATATCCCATGAAGAGAATTTTATGCCTCCTTGCTGTTTGTCTTTTGTTGAGTAGCTGTGCCAGTGAACGGCGCATGGCAAAACAAATCGGCAGGCAATTTGATCGCCCTGCCATTACGAACGACTACCATAATGGCTTTGCCCTATATGATCTGGAAGGGAAGCACATGGTTTACGAAAGAAATGCAGCGCTGTATTTTACACCGGCATCCAATACCAAACTTTTTACTTTTTATGGCGGACTAAAGATGCTGGGGGATTCCATACCGGCGTTGCGGTATATAGAAAGAGGCGATTCCCTGATCTTCTGGGGCACCGGAGACCCTTCACTTTTGGAGAATCAGCTGAAAGGCGACCGTGTGGTGCGCTTTCTGCAAAACACCAACAAAAAATTGTTCTTTGCTGCCGGCCGTTATACGGGCAATTTTTATGGCAATGGCTGGTCCTGGGATGATTATAACGACTATTATCAGGCGGAGATTACGGAATTACCCCTTAAAGATAATATGCTTGCGTTAACTGCGGCATCAGGGAAGCTGCGTGTTTTGCCTGCCGGTATGAACAGTTGCGTCATTGCCGACTCTACCATGTCACATAGCAGCTTTAAAGTGCAGCGTGCCTTTGACCAGAACCTGTTCCGCTATCCGGTAATGCCGGTTGGTGATGACTATGAGCAGTATGTACCTTATAAAACCAGTACGGTGCTGACGCTGAATCTGCTGAGCGAAGCCTTGGATCGTCCGCTCGGTTTAATAAAGCTGTCCATGCCGGCCGATGCGAAAACATTGTACAGCATGCAAAGGGATTCGGTTTTAAAGGCCATGATGTTGCCCAGTGATAACTTCATCGCCGAACAGTTATTGCTGGTTTATTCCAACAGCCTTGGTGCCGAATTGAACGGCGTAAAGGCCATTGAACATATCCGTAAGACATATCTAAGTAATCTCCCGGGTAACCCCGCCTGGGTAGATGGCTCGGGACTTTCCAGGGGGAATTTATTTAGTCCCAGGGATATGGTATCAGTATTGGATTCCATTTACCATACCGTCAATAATCAGAAAAAATTGTTTGATATGCTGCCGGCAGGGGGTAAAACCGGCACCCTTAAAAATGCATATCCGGCAACAGCGCATCCTTTTGTTTATGGCAAAACCGGCAGTTTAGGTGGCGTTCACAATCAAAGCGGTTATGTGCTCACTAAAAAAGGGAAGGTTTTCATCTATTCTTTTATGAACAATAATTTTGTGCTGCCAACGGCTGCAGTGCGTAAGGAAATGGCTCGTGTGATGACTTTCATCCACGAAAACTATTAGTTCCGGTTTTCTTTGATGGTCTTTAATACGGCAAGCGTATTTGCTTCCAGTTCGGTATAACGCTTGTTCTGGATGATCTCCTTACTGATCAGCTTGCTGCCCATGCCAACGGCGCTTACACCGGCTTTAAACCAGGCGCTGATGTTTGCCGCACTAAGGTCTACGCCGCCCGTGGGGATGAAATGCTGCCCTGGAAATAAATCCCTGATGGAAGAGATGTACTCCGGACCAAGGATATTGGCCGGAAAAATCTTGATCAGCAAAGCACCATGCTGTTGGGCCAGGTCGATCTCTGTTGGCGTCATGCAGCCTGGTATCCATAATAAACCCGCTTCTGCTACAAGTTTGCCCACCTCAGGATTTACAATTGGCGAAACGATAAAGTCTGCGCCTGCCTGTATAAAATATTCGGCATCAGCAATGGATTTTACGGTGCCGATGCCCAGCTGCAGCTCCGGCATTTCCGTGTTTTTTAGCGCAAGGAGCTGTTGGAAGTTTTCCTTGGCTGCAGGACCCCGGTTGGTATACTCTAAAACGCGCACACCTGCCCGGTAAAGTGCTTTTATGATTTCTCCGCTGTCCTGTAGGCTGTCAAGGTAAAAGAGCGGCAGAAGCCCTTGATTAAGTAATGCTGTTAATACGGTTTCACTGCGCATTTTCATGGTGTTCAATTTTATTCGCTTGGAGTTTTAATTAAGTCTTCTATTTCCGCTGCTTTGGTAGAGGTGGAGTCATTTGCAATAAACAGTTTATTAAATGCAGCAGCGGTTGCAAAATCCAGCGTATGCTGAAAGGTATCGCCTTTGTAGAGGCCATAGATCAGGCCGGCCATAAAACAATCACCGCTACCCACTTTATCCAGGTAATGTTCCGTAAGATATTCTGCAGACTGGTATAATTTATCCTTGGCATAAAGGGTGGTATAATACCTTACGCCATTTTCCTCGTGATCGAAACGGTAGGTATTGCCCACGAATTTACATTTTGGAAAGTTTTTCATAATCGCTATGGAGCTGGTTTCTGCCTGATCCAGGTATTCACTTTTCTGATCCCGATCTTTCAATCCTGCAGCAATAGGGATGCCGAGCATCAATTCGGCCGCCCAGACGTTGCCCATAATCAGATCACAGTATTTTGCCAGTTGCGGCATCACCTCAATGGGTTGCTTTCCGTATTGCCATAATTTAGCACGGTAATTCAGGTCAAGGGAAATAAATATGCCATTTTCGGAAGCGTATTTAAGGGCTTCCTCGCATACCTGAGCAACGGATTCCGTTAACGCCGGACAAATGGCGCTAAAATGAAAACAGGAAACGCCTTCAAATACGGCCGGCCAATCAACCTGACCAGGCTGAAGCTCCGCAAAGGCGGCATTTTCCCGGTCGTAGATCACACCTGCATGTTTTACATCTTCCCCTTTGGGTAAATAATAAAGGCCGATTCTTTTGCCCTGAAACCTGATTTTGCTGGTTTCAATACCTTTATTGCGGACATACTCTTCCAGTTGCCGGGATAGCAGGTTGTCAGGAAGGGCGGTCATGTAGGCTGCAGGCAATTCCCAAAGCGCCAATGCGGAAGCAACGTTTAACTCCGCGCCACCAACATAGCAGGGCAGGTTATTTTCCTTTAGCCAGTGACCCTCGGTATCCGGGCAAATCCTTAACAGTAGTTCCCCGAAGCATAAAATGCTTCCTCCGGGTTTGATATTTAATTGTTCGTGCATCATGATGATCCTGCAACTTGTTTTAAGGCCGGAAAATTGAAATAGCTTTTGGCATTGTGGTAACAGATGTCCTGAATGATTTTACCGATCCAGGGCAGGTCATTCGGTAATTCTCCATGTTCAATGTCTGTGGCGTACAAGTTACACAGAATGCGCCTGAAGTACTCGTGTCTGGGGAAAGAAAGGAAACTACGCGAATCGGTAAGCATGCCCACCATTCGGCTAAGGAGTCCGAGGTTGGAAAGGGTGTTAAGCTGTTTGATCATACCTTCTTTTTGATCGCCAAACCACCATGCTGAGCCAAACTGAACTTTGCCAGCAATGGAGCCGTCGTTAAAATTGCCAATCATGGCGGCCATCACATCATTATCTGCAGGATTGAGGTTATAAATAATGGTTTTGGCCAGGCGGTTATCTGCATCCAGACGGTCAAGGAAGCGGGAAAGTGCCGTTGCCTGACTGAAATCACCAATGGAATCCCAGCCGGTATCTGGCCCAAGCTGGGCAAGTGCACGCTTGTTGTTATTGCGTAGGGCACCCAGGTGATATTGCTGTACCCAACCTTTTTCATGATCCCAAAGGGCAAATTCATAGAGCATGGCCGATTTAAACTTCAGGGATTCGGAGTTCGTCAGGTGTTGTCTGAGCCTGATTTTGATGAATATATCCCGGATTTCCGTTTCTTGATAATCTTCCGCATAGATGTGTTCCAGCCCATGATCAGATACTGAACAGCCATTTGCTGCGAAATAATCATGTCGCATTTTCAAGGCTTTGAGGTAGCTGTCATAATCGTCGATGCTGGTATCGCTGATGCTTTCCAGGCGGTCGATGTAGTGGTTGAGTGCAATCAGGTCATCCGGATTCATGGCCTTATCGGGCCTGAAAGCGGGTGCAACACCGATATCAGCATCGCCGGCACTTAGTTCCTGATGAAATTCCAGGCTGTCCAGCGGATCATCCGTCGTACAAACCTGTTCCACCTTCATGCGGCGCAGCAGGTTACGGACACTGTATTCAGGTGTTTGCAATTGTGCATTACATTGCTGATAAATATTGTTTGCCGTATTGGGAGACAATAGATCAGTGATGCCAAAATATCGTTGCAGTTCCAGATGGGTCCAGTGATATAGCGGATTACGCATAGTATAAGGCACTGTTTCCGCCCATTTGCCGAATTTTTCTGCATCAGATTTATTTCCGGTGATGTAGGCTTCATTTACGCCATTTGCACGCATGGCGCGCCATTTATAATGGTCGCCGGATAGCCAGATCTGCGTCATGTTTTCGAATTGCAGATCCTGCGCTATTTGTTGTGGCGGCAAGTGATTATGGTAATCAATGATGGGCATATCTTTAGCATAATCATGGTACAGGCGTACTGCAGTGTTGCTTTCCAAAAGGAAGTTTTCGTCTAAAAAGGCTTTCATATTGCCGGGTATTAAAAATAATATTTATGGTTGTAAGGAAACCTTATTCTGCCTCCGACAGGCTACGCTGGATGCCGATTTCGAGCCCGCGCAGCTCGGCAAGGCCTCTTAACCGGCCGATGGCGGAATAACCGGGGTTCGTTTTTTTATGCAGATCGTCCAGCATTTTGTGTCCATGGTCAGGGCGGAAAGGCATTCTGAAGTCCTTTCGACCTTCAGAGATCCTTCGTTTCTGCTCCTTTACCAGTGCTTTCATCACGGCATACATATCTACATCGCCATCCAGGTGATCAGCTTCGTGGAAGTTGCCTTCCGCATCCCTTTTGGTGCTCCGGAGGTGAATGAAATGAATGCGGTCGCCCAGACGTTCCACCATGCCTGGAAGATCGTTATCCGGCCGTACACCAAAAGAGCCGGTACAATAAGTAAGTCCATTATTTTTGGACGGTACCGCATCAAAGAGGGCCTGAACATCTGTTTCCGTACTAAGTACCCTTGGTAATCCCAAAATGGGATAAGGTGGATCATCTGGATGTATGCACATGAGAACGCCTGCTTGTTCGGCAGCAGGGATAACCTGTTGTATAAAATGAATCAGGTTGCTGCGCAATTCCTCCGGCCCGATTTGATTATAGCTTTCGAGTACCTGCAGGAATTCAGCCAGGCTATATCCTTCTTCAGAGCCGGGTAAACCGGCAATGATATTTTTAACGAGCAGCTTTTTGGCCGCTTCATCTTGTTGTTCGAACCAGATTTTTGCTTTTTGCTGTTGTGGCTCGCTGTAGCTTGCTTTTGCACCAGGGCGTTGCAAGATAAACAGTTCAAAAGCCGCAAAGGCATCTGCTTCAAAACGCAAAGCGGTGGAACCATCGGGCATTTGGTATTCCAGGTTGGTCCGGGTCCAGTCCAGCACAGGCATAAAGTTGTAACAGACGATATCGATGCCACAGGCACCGAGATTTTCCAGGGATTCCCGGTAATTTCGGATATACTGTTCATAATTTCCTGTACGTTTTTTGATGTCTTCGTGCACCGGAACACTTTCTACCACAGACCAGGTTAGGCCAGCAGCTTCAATGATGGATTTTCTTTTCAAAATTTCTTCACTGGTCCAGGTTTCGCCGTTTGGAATATGATGCAGGGCAGTGACGATGCCAGTTGCCCCGGCTTGTTTTATATCAGCAAGAGATACGGGGTCATTCGGCCCGTACCACCTCCAGGTTTGTTCTAAGCTCATTTTTTTTACTTTTAATACCTTTTTACCTTATACGCCGCCGAAAACCGCAAAACCACCATCCACGTTAATGATGGTGCCGGTTACAAATTTTGATGCATCACTCAACAGCCAAATTAGGGCGCCTTCAAGTTCTTCTGCTGCACCAAAACGCTTGAATGGCGTCTGCTGGATGACCAGATTACCCCGTTTAGTGTAAGTCTGCTCATCTACAGTTAACAATTTACGGTTCTGGTTGGTAATGAAAAATCCGGGTGCAATGGCATTCATGCGAATTTTATCGCCGTAACGGTTGGCCAGTTCTACGGCGAACCAACGGGTGTAGGCATCAACGGCTCCTTTAGCGATGCTATAACCCATCACTTTGGTAATGGCCCGCTGTGCGGTCATTGACGAAATATTTACAATGCTGCCAGATTTTGCTTTTGCAATTTCAGGCCCAAATACCTGGGTAGGCAGGATGGTGCCCTGCAAATTTAAATTAAGGACCTGGTTGAAAGCGTTAATGTCCAGGCTGAATATATCCTGGTCCGGTTCTATTACTGCGCCGGGCATATTGCCGCCGGCAGCATTAACCAAGCCATCTATATGGCCATATTCTTGTAAAATAGTGGTTTTTGCAGCATCCAGGCTGTCTGTGCTAAGCACATCGGCAACTACAGCAATTGCACTGCCACCAGCACTATTGATGGCAGCTGCCCGATCTTTGGCCAGCTGTTCATTTCGGCCAAGGATGGCCACTTTTCCGCCCATTCGGGCGATGCAGTTGACGAAAGATTCGCCCAGGACGCCGGTTCCTCCGGTTACTACGATGACCTTATCTTTTAATGATCCGAATTCCATATCAAATGTATTTGTACTGTTTTTTAAATAGTTAAAGGCTTCATTTTTCGGGTAAGCAACTGGATTATGAGCCAGGCCAGAAAGTAAGCGCATCCGCAAATGATGAATAAAATGTTGTATCCGGCTGATATTGTACCCAAGCCTTTATAGTAGGCTAAAAGTGTACCGACAAATATCGGAAAAAGGGTAGAAGCAATGGAACCTGACATACCGCCAATGCCGACCACCGTGCTCACCGCATTTTTAGGAAACATATCCGATACAATGGTGAAGATATTGGCACTCCAGGCCTGGTGTGCAGCAGTTGCAAGCGCAATCAAACCTACTACGGTCCAGATGTTGCTGGCGAACTGCACGAGAAATATCGGTGTAACCAGGATTGCCGAAATCAGCAAGGTCGTTTTACGCGCTTTAAGCGCAGGCCAACCGGATTTAATGAAATAAGAAGAAAGATAACCCCCGAAAATACTGCCCAGTGTGGTTGCTGCATAAACAACAGCCAGGTGCATACTTGGCTTTTTAAGGTCGAGGTTAAAAGTGTCCGCAAAGAAGGATGGCAGCCAGAAAAGGAAAAACCACCAAACCGGGTCGGTTAAGACTTTACCGACTATGAAAACCCAGGTTTGTTTAAGGCAAAGTAAATGGCTCCATTTGATCTTTAATGGTGGTTGGTCTGTATTGGTTTCCAGATCACCATTCAGGATGTATTCCAGTTCAGGTTGTTTAAGTCGTTTTTGTCTGGTTGGGATATCGTAAAAAATCCACCAGAAGATCAGCCAGATAAAGCCGATGGCACCAGTGATGATAAATGCCTCCTGCCAGCCATAAAGTCCGAGAATCCAGGGCACCAGGATGGGGGCTACTACTGCACCGATGCTGGTACCGGAATTAAAAATCCCGGTTGCCAGGGCACGTTCTTTTACCGGGAACCACTCTGCAACGGCTTTTACACCAGCAGGGAAGTTACCTGATTCGGCAAGCCCGAGAAGGCCCCTTACCGCAGTAAATCCCATGGTTCCTTTAGCAAAAGCATGCAGGATGGCGGCAATACTCCAAACCAAAACCGAAATACCGTAGCCGATTTTAGAGCCTACTTTATCAATGAAAGTTCCAAATATAACGTAGCCCAGGGCATACATCCCGGCAAAAGTCATTACGATATAACCATAATCGACTTCGGTCCAGTGAAATTCTTTTTCGAGCGTTGGCTTCAAAAGGCCGATCACCTGCCGGTCGATGTAATTGATGGTGGTGGCAAAAAATAAGAGGGCACAGACGATCCAGCGGTAATTTCCTTTTTTTACGATATCCATAATTGGAGGTTTGGCGGTTTATATTGGTTAGAGTGGTATTATAGGGTCGTTATCGCGACTTCGGCACCTTTTTGCTCCGAAGAAACATAGCCCGCATAAATGGTAGCAATGACATCCGCTGCAAGACTGCTGTTGCTTTCAACCGGATCGCCAAAAGCAGCGCTGCGGTAAAAGGCATCCATTTCATGCTGGTAACCATTAAACCAGCCTTCATCCGGAGAGATGTTGGACCAGCCTTGTTTGGTTTCCGTTTTTTCTACGACATAGACATCCTTGAAGTAGCTTTCGTTGGGCGTATAGGCCTGCATGGCATCGTTAGGGCCGATGTTGCAAACCGTTTTGTGGTTGTTGGCATTTACTTCGAGTCTGTTTTTAACACCACCAAGAACCAGTTCACTGGCAAAGAGGTTGGCTACAGTACCATCTTCAAATACAATGTGCACCATGGCAAGGTCTTCAATGTCTTTATAGGTGGTTTGAAGGTGTCCTTGGTTTTGATAACCAGACATGCGGGTAATGGCATGGGTACGGGATGATACGGTTTTCGGTCGGATGGGTACACCGTTTCTGGTTCTTCCTTCTACATGTTTGAGGTAAATTGCCGCGGTAATGGGGTGACAACCTTTGCCGATCATGGATCCACCGCCTGAGTAGCGCCATTCGCCATAAGCAAGGGAATGGGAGCCGGAGTGCGACTGCTCGCCAAGCATCCATAATATTTGTCCGCCTGATTTTTCTAATATCTCACGTTCTTTTTGAATGGCCGGGGCATAGACCCAGTTTTCCGCATACATAATTTTGCCACTACTGTTCTTCTCTGCATCCAGCATGCGTTTTAAACTGGCTAGGGTATGGTTAAGGCCATCCTGACGGGGGAAATTATCACCGTGAAAATCTTTGCTACCATCACCAAAATATCCGGTAAAGGGCTTTTCTACAATCGCATGTTTATTTTTATTTAAAATGGAGATGACCAGGGGTTCGTGGGTTACCGGTGGCGTGCAAATATGCAGGACATCACAGGCATCAATGAGGGCGTCAAGGTCATTATAAGCCCGTAAATTTCGTTCGTTGCAAAATTGATTCATTTCATTTATAGAGATGGAGTATACGCCAATAACCTCCACTTTTGTACTAAAAACACGCTTTAAGGCTTCGAAATGAAATCTGGAGGCAAAACCAGAACCGATGATTCCGGCTTTTATTACTTTATCCATAACAAGTATATTTGGTTAAGGTGATATATTAATCAATATCACTGCAAACGATTGCATATACATAATTAGAAATAAAAATTTTGAAATCAAAAGATTTACAAAAAATAACGAAATCTTTTTAGGTCAATGGATTAAAGGCTTGAAGAAGTTCTTGGAATTAACTCGACGGGTGTGGTCAGGGAAATAAAGCTTTTGGTATTTTCGGTCGATTCAATCAGTTCCATGATAAGTTTGGCCGCGCCATCGCCCATAAGGTGCGGAAATTGCTCAACGGAAGTGATTTCCGGCCTGGAGATTTCAGTACGGCTGTCATTGGCATACCCGCTTACTTTAAGTTGTTGTGGTACAATGATGTTTTTTTCCCTGGCATATTCCAATACGGCCAGGGCGGCGGTATCATTACAGGCAAAAATTGCATCCGGCTTTTCCCTGGCTTGGAACAGTGTCTGGCAGCTGGTTAAGGTGTTTTCTTTATTTAATTCATGAAAGAATACGATGGACTCATCATAGGGTACATTGAATTCATGCAACGCTTCTTTATATCCATTAAGGCGCTGCAGGTAAATGCTACAGCTTAGTGGGCCACTAATATGGGCTATACGACGGCAACCCTGGGAAAGTAAGTGTTTAGTGACCTGGTATCCACCATTATATTCATCACCAACAATTTTATGGCAGGCTTTATCTATAGGCACACGGTCGTAAAATACCACCGGGACATTACCTAAGGTGCTGCGGTCAAATATATGGTAGTCTTTGGTGTAAAGGGTAACGGATACAATAAGGCCCTCCACCTGAGTACCCATCAAAAGGTTTACGATTTTCTTTTCCTGTTCCGGCGATTCATTGGATTGGAAAATCATCAGGTTATATCCGAAAGTTTGCAGGCGATTTTGAATCGCTGTGATCACCGCTGCCTGAAATGGCATGGAGATCCTGGGCACGATCAGCCCAATTGTTTTTGATCTGCTGCTTCGAAGGGCAGCTGCAAGCGCATTATAACGGTATCCAAGTTCCTGAGCGACAGCAGTTACCCTGGATTTGGTCTCTTTACTGATGTGCGGGTGGTCACTTAAGGCCCGGGATACTGAGGACACCGACATGCCGACCACCGTGGCGATATCCTTAATGGTCACTTGCTGCTGTTTTTTGTTCATATTCTGCAATCGTTCTCAAAAATAGGAGTTAAAACGGATTATATTCTAATTGTTACTTAATAATACTTCATAAACTGCAGAAACACTTACTACCTTAAATGCCTCATATTGCTTGAAATTTGGGTGAAAAGACGAAATTATACAAGTTGAATGCAGGTAATGCAACTGAAAGTCGTCATTTTAATTTTGGTAATTACAAAATTATGTATAAATATGCATATGCAATCGTTTGCATGTTTAACCAAATATATTTGTATGTATGTGAAACCAATTCCCCTGTTTAAACCGCCGGGACCTGGCAGTTAGCCGTCCCGCTGCTTCTTTCAAACTGTGCAACAGCCGCTCCTTGCACCTTCTACACAAATTCTAACCGAATAATTAAACTGTATGAATTCAACTTTTATCAAACCATTAAACTGGCGCGGGGTAACTCAGGTTACTTTAAAACAGTTTGCCGTGTTGTTCATTCTTGTCGGCGTAAGTACCAGCGATGCTTCTGCGGTCCTTGCTGCGAGCAACGGCATTTACTATCAGCAAAACACCATCACCGGGACTGTTACTGATGCAACAGGCCAGGGTATCCCGGGTGTAAGTGTGCTGGTAAAAGGTACCACGAACGGTACTTTAACCAATCCCAACGGTCAGTACACTTTAAACGTAGCGCCAGGCAGTACCCTGGTCTATTCTTATGTGGGTTATCTGAGTCAGGAAGTTGTGGCGGATAACCGGAAAGTGATTAACATCAAACTGCTGGAAGATGTAGGTAATTTAAACGAGGTGGTGGTAACGGGTTATGCAACGGAGCAAAAGAAGGATATTGTGGGTTCGGTTTCCATTGTAAATGCCGATGCTTTGAAATCGACGCCGACCGGTAACGTGACCAGTCAGTTGCAGGGACGTTCACCAGGTGTGACGGTAAGTGGGGACGGTAGTCTGGATGGTGGGGCAAAGGTCCGCATCCGTGGATTTGGATCTTTTACGGGCTCCGAACCACTATATGTAATTGATGGAGTGCCGGTATCATCGAATACAGCGACAGCCGGTTCCAGAACAGGAAGTACCACCTCGGCCATCGACAATCTGAATCCAAATGACATTGCTTCGGTTCAGGTATTAAAGGATGCCGCTTCTGCTTCCATTTATGGTGCCCGGGCAGCAAATGGTGTTGTGATTATTACCACAAAAAAAGGTAAATCGGGTGCCGCCAAAGTTACCCTGGATGCTTATACCGGAATGAATTATGTGAGTTCAGGTGATTTTCCGGATGTGCTTAATGCCAGAGAATTGGGTCAGCTGTACTGGAAACAGATGGAGGGCGCTTATGCTTCAACAGGCAACACTGCCTATACGGTTGGTGGTGCAAGCTGGAAACATGACCAGTTTGGATCAGGGGCCCAGCCAGTGATTCCAGCCTATATTCTGGTAAATAACAATGGTTCCAGGATCGGTGGAGCAGCATTGGAAGCCATGCGCATCAGTAATCCGACATTGTTTGCATCGCTTACAGACCCCGCTAATTATGATTTTAAAACGCATCAGATTGTTAAGTCGAGCGATACCGACTGGTTTGATGAAATTTATAACCCTGCACCGATTACCAATATTCAGGTCGGTGCGAGCGGTGGATCAGATAATGGCAATTATGCCTTGAGTTTGAACTACCTGACCAGGGAAAATACAGCTGCAAAAACCAACACCTTTGACCGCTATACCATGCGCGCAAATTCCAATTTCAAGGTGAAGGAAAACATCAGGCTGGGCGAGAACATTCAATTTTCTTATAACCAGGTAAAAGGAAGCGGAAGTCCGGACGGCGCAGGGCCACAAACGGCATGGATCATGAGTCCGCTGATTCCAGTTTACGACATCATGGGGAATCCTGCCAGTAGTGCCGCACCACAGTTGGTATCAACGAATGACCCTGGGAGAAATCAGGTGACTGAATCCTACAGAAACCGGTTTGACAACATGGCAAATTATGGCGTTTTCGGAAATGTTTATGCTGAAGTGGATATTTTGAAAGGTTTAACCGCAAGGACATCCTTTGGCCTTGACTACTCGTCCAGAAATTATAAGAATGTTACACCGGAAACTTATGAGCACGCCGAAAACACTGCTGCAAACAGCATTTCGAACTTAAAAAACTTTAGCAATACCTGGACCTGGACAAACACCCTTTCTTATGGTTCCACTTTTGCAGAAAAGCATGACTTTAAGATTTTAGTTGGCACAGAGGCGATCAAATCGTATGCAGAAGATCTGTTTGCGCAACGTCTGGGTATTGCCAGCAATTTGGAAGAGGATCCAAATTTTCAGGTAATCAATGCAGGTATCGGTGCACAAACCAATTCCGGAACTTTTAGACGCAGCAGTCTGTATTCCTTGTTTTCAAGGGTGGATTACGCTTTTGCGGGTAAGTATCTATTCAATGCGACCCTACGCCGTGATGAATCCAGCAGATTCTCAAAGAATAACCGGGTAGGGTATTTTCCAGCGGTAGCAGCAGGCTGGAGAATCAGCTCAGAGCATTTTATGAAGGATATCGACTTCATCACGGATTTGAAACTTCGCGGTAGTTATGGGATCATTGGAAACCAAAGCGGACTTCCGGACGAGAACCAATACAACGTGTATGTTTCGAGCTTAGGAGAAGGTTACCCGATTACGGGTGCACAATCTGGCTTTAGCGACAGTTATACGCTGGGCAGTGTTGCCAATCCAAATGCCAAATGGGAGCAGAATGCGACCACCAACATCGGTTTGGATGCCAGTTTATTTAAAGGAACGGTTGATTTTTCCATAGAGGTTTATAAGAAGGCAACCAAGGATTTATTGGTGCGAAATCAGGCACCGGTAACTGGAACAATGGCCACACAACCATTTTTAAATGCCGGTGACATGGAAAACAAAGGCATTGATATCGGGATCGCTAAACGCGGGGAATTTAAAAAAGGCTTTACTTATGAAGTTGCATTGACGTTCTCTAAATACAAAAATGAGGTTACCCGGATTCTGGACAACCCATTGGCAACGATTACAGGTGCGAGTTCCCGTTTAAATGGCAGTCCGAGTTTAACCCGTGTAGGCAGTCCGATTGGTTCTTTTTATGGCTACCAGCTGGATGGATTTTTCAATAGCCAGGCGGAAGTTGATGCCTTCAAGGCACAATATAATCCGAATGGAACCACCACACCATGGATTCCAACAGAGGTTGGAAACTGGCGCATTAAAGACGTTAATGGCGATAACGTGATCAATGCTTTGGACCGCACCATCATTGGGTCGCCACACCCGGATTTCCAAAGCAGTTTAAATCTTTCTATGGGTTATAAGAATTTCGACTTTACGGCTTTTGTTTTCTGGAACCAAGGCGGTCAGATCTTTAACATGAGCAGGTTCAATACAGACTTCAACACTTTCCAGTTTAATAGAAGTGCAAGGATGCTAAATGAAAGCTGGACACCGGAGCTGGGTAACAATGCCAAACTTCCCAAGCTTAATATTCTGGATAATTACTCCAATTCCAATGTGACCAATTACTACCTGGAGGATGCGACCTATGTACGTTTAAAAACCATACAGCTGGGTTATACACTACCAACGAATTTGGTTAACAAAGCTAAAATTGACCGGATCAGGGTCTATGTGCAGGCACAAAACCTATTCACAGCATCCAATGCAACGGTGCTTGATCCGGATGCGGGCCTTAATGGCGATACGGATACGGCCATGGGTGTAATTGCAAATACGCTGCCTACACCGAAGCAGATCATATTCGGACTTAGTGTTGGCTTTTAATCATTTACCAGTTTAAATTATCGTTATGAAAAAGATTCATTCCAAAATATTTACCATACTATTATGCAGCAGCAGTATCCTGTTTTCCTGCAAGGATAGCTTTGTGGAACAACCACCAATCGGATCATTTCCGGAAAGCGTGTTGAGTACGCCCGAAGGCATCAGAAAGGCCTTGATTGGCGCTTATGCACCATTAAATGGCACGGAAGGGCTGGAACGAACGCCGGCCCAGGGCCTCTTCGGCAGCGTTCGGGGCGGTGAGGCAAACCGGGGTTCAGGATTGGGGGTACAACCACAAATGACACAGGTGCAGCGCTTTGAAGTTAATACCAGCAACAGTTCAGTACTTTTATTTTTCAACCATTTTTCAGACGCCATTGCACGTACCAATATGGTGCTAAAAAACCTGCCTCTGGTTCAGGGCTTAGATCCTGCTGAAGCAATAAAAATTGAAGCAGAAGCAAAGTTTCTACGTGCGCATTATCACTTCATGATGAAACGCTTGTTTAAGAACTTCCCATGGATGGATGAAAGCAGTGTGGAAGATGCAAGGGTACCAAATACGGATGATGGGGGCAACTTCGTAGAAATCTGGCCGACCATTGCCACAGAGTTTAAGTTTGCTGCGGATAATCTGCCAGCGACACAGGCTGACCCAGGAAGGCCAAATAAATGGGCTGCCAAAGCCTATTATGCGAAAGTGCTGGTGTATATGGGCAATGAAGGAGAGGACAGTAATTATGCACTTGCCAAGGTTGAATTTGATGACATCATCAATAATGGGGTAAACGTGAAAGGGCTTAAGTATGCACTAAACCCAAGTTACCACGACAACTTCAATACGCAAAAAGAAAACGGGCCGGAATCGGTATTTCAGGTGCAGCATTCAGTTAACGATGGTAGTACTGGAAACAATGCGAACGCAAACCGGGAGAACCTCTATACGGGTGTACAGGCGAATGATGGCCCAACACTTGGCCGTGGATATGCCTATTTCAATCCATCACAGTGGTTTGTAAATAAGTTCAGGGTTGATGCCAATGGATTGCCCATCTTCAATGATGCGGTCCGTAATGCGAACTTCATTAAAAATGATGATGGTATAGAATCTACTGCACCATTTACACCAGATGCTGGTCCTGTTGACCCAAGGCTGGATTGGAGTGTTGGCAGAAGAAGTATTCCATATTTGGATTATGGGTTGATGCCAGGTAAATCCTGGATTCGTGACCAGGCATTCGCTGGCCCTTACATCAGCAAAAAGTTCTTCGTGCTGAAATCCAGGGAAGGTGTGGACACGGCACCGGGTACGCCTTACAATAACCTGAACATCGACATTATTAGATTTGCAGACGTATTGCTGCTTGCAGCGGAAGTTGAGGCACGTTTAGGCAACCTGGCCAAATCTATGGAATACGTAAACCGCATTCGCAACAGGATGGCAACAAATACAACGGATCCGGAAAACTGGGTGTTAAATAACGGGCAGCCGGCTGCCAATTATAAAATTGGTTTGTATACTGCCGGTGCCTTTCCTTTTGACAATAAAGAAAATGCGCTTAAAGCGGTGTTATATGAACGTACTTTAGAGCTTGGATTGGAAGGCCACCGTGCATATGATGTGGTTCGTTTTGGTGCAGAAGATGCAACAACGGACGTTGCAGAATTTAACGGCTATCTGCAATATGAATCCACGTTAAGGGGGTTTGTATCGGGTGCTTCCTACTCCCGGAATCCGGATGCAGTGATACCCATTCCGCAGCAAGCCATTGAAAATAGCTTTAAAGACGGGAAAGTTACATTAACACAGAGTCCCGGTTATTAATTGTTTCCTATTTTAGGGATGTGGCTGGAAATGGCCACATGATAACCAATATAAAACACAAGTATGAACGAAAGATTTAAATCGGGGCGCCTGATTGAGCCACTGATGAATATGCTGTCAAGAAGCAAAATGCTTACCCTTCTGGGCATGGCGGCACTAAGCATTGGCTTTAGCCAGTGCAAATCTGACCCCATGTCTGCTGAAGGCTCCCTGGATAATATGCAGGTAGAAGAAGGCTTTGAAGTGAAACTGGTTGCCTCAGAGCCACTGATCAGTGCACCGGTTGCGTTAACTTTTGACAATAAAAGCCGCATCTGGGCATTAGAAATGAATGGATTTATGCCGGATACCCTGGGTACCGGAGAAGATCAGCCAAGTGGTAAAGTGGTAATTCTGGAAGATACCGATCAGGATGGGGAAATGGATAGCCGTAAGGTTTTTCTGGATTCTTTACGCTTGCCCCGTGCACTTTGCCTGATTGAAAATGGGATCCTGGTTGCTGAACCGCCTTACCTCTATTATTACGACATTAAGGATGATAAGCCGGTAAATAAAGTGCTGGTAGACAGTCTTTATGCCGACGAAGGAAATGTGGAGCATCAGCCAAACGGTTTGCTTCGGGCAATGGACAACTGGATTTACAATGCAAAATCCGCCAAGCGCTACCGTAAAAATGGCGACCATTGGATTATTGAGCAAACACATTTCCGCGGACAATGGGGGCTTAGCCAGGATAACTATGGACGGTTATATTATAATCACAATTCTGCGAACGTTTTGGGTGATTATTTTAGTCCTGGTCTTGGTGCCACAAACAAAAACCAACGGGAAGTTGCCGGCTACAACATGAGCATTGTTCCTGATAACCGGGTATATCCAGCACATGCCACATCGGGGGTTAACCGCGGTTACCTGCCTGGAGTACTGGATGACAGTCTACGTCTGGTTAATTTTACGGCAGCTTGTGCACCGCTCATCTATCGTGGAGACCTGTTCGACAGCAAATTCAGTCAGAATGCTTTTGTTGCTGAACCAGCTGGTAACCTGGTGAAAAGAAATGTGCTGAACTTTAAGAACGGCTATGAGGTAAAGGGTGTTCAAGCTTATGAAAAGAAGGAATTTATTTCAAGTGTAGATGAAAGGTTCAGGCCGGTAAATCTGCATGACGGGCCGGATGGCGCGCTGTATGTGGTGGACATGTACCGAGGCATTATCCAGCATAAAACTTACTTAACCCCGTACCTTAAAAAAGAGATCAGGGAACGTAACCTGACCCTGCCATTGGTTTGCGGTAGGATTTATAAAGTGGTTCCAACAGGAAAGAAGGCTGTGTTCCGGACAATGCCGGAAGATCCGCAAAAACTGGTCGCCTTGTTGGCAGATGGCAACGGTTGGATCAGGGATCGGGCGCAACAGATTTTGGTGGACCGCAAAAACAACGATGTGGTACCCGCCTTGCAAAAGCTATTAAAATCAAACAATACCTTAGCCAGAATCCATGCTTTATGGACGCTGGAGGGCCTGCACCAACTTCGTACGGATGATGTGCTTGAAGCGTTGAAAGAAAAAAGCTGGGAAGTAAAAATGCAGGCATTGAGTGTAATTCCTGCGGTGATTGATAAAACTTCAGCAGCGACCTATATTGCTGCCCTCAATGAGCCGGCACTGTTTAATGATAAGCAAGCAGCACCTTATCTGGCACTGCTGAGCAGGCTTATCCGCAAATATGACGTGACTGCAGCGGAAAACATGCTACGCAAACTGGTTAAAGCGTATTCCAATGACAAGTTTGTGTCTGATGCGGTGATTTCCAATATCGAAGGTAAGGAAGAGGCTTTTCAAAAAGAAGTTATTGCCCAATTCCCGGACACCAGTCTTGCAATCAATAAGCAATTAAAAACCATCGTAACCAATAAATTTAATGCCCTGAATAATAATGACCCAAAGGAAAGTGAACGCAAGTTTCCAAGGGGCGCGGCATTGTTCCGCACCAATTGCCAGACCTGCCATGGCGCTGATGCAAATGGTATCCGCTCTTTGGCACCGCCGTTGAATAAATCGGAATGGGTGACAGGGAAAAAAGAGAAATTGATTGGTATTGTATTGTATGGTCTGACTGGTCCGGTGGAAGTGAATAAACACCTGTATACGAAACCAGAAATCATGGCTGATATGCCAGGGATAGGTGCCAGTGCGGAATTCTCAGATGAAGATATTGCGCAATTGTTAAGCTATATCCGCAATTATGGAAGCAACCGTGCGGAGAAAGTAACGCAGCAGGAAGTTACTGATATGCGGAATAAACTAAAAGGCAGAGATAAAGCCTTTACCATTGCGGAGCTTAACACCGATCCGGCAACGAAATAGTATATAATTAAAAAAGCCAAATCTAAACAATATGAAAATCACCAAGGTATTAATGCTTGCAGTGCTCTGTTACTCAGGTGCCTGCAATGCCCAGCAAAAAGATGGCTGGAAATCACTGTTTAATGGAAAAGACCTTCAAGGCTGGGAGCAGCTGAACGGAAAAGCAAAATATGAAGTAGTTGACGGTACCATTGTAGGCACGACAGTGCCGGATGAGCCAAACTCTTTTTTAACAACGAAGGAAAAGTATGGTGATTTTATCCTGGAACTGGAGCTGCTGGTGGATAATGCCATGAACTCCGGCATTCAGATCAGGAGTGAAAGCAGGCCCGATTATCAAAATGGCCGGGTACATGGCTACCAGGTGGAGATTGATCCTTCTGAAAGGGCCTGGAGCGGTGGCATCTATGATGAAGCACGTCGTGGCTGGTTATATCCGCTGGATTTGAACCCAAATGGACAGAAAGCTTTTAAGCACGATCAATGGAACAAGTATCGAATTGAAGCAATCGGAAATTCCATTCGTACCTGGATAAACGGGGTGCCCACAGCCAATGTACAGGATGCAATGACCCCAAAGGGATTTATCGCCTTACAGGTGCACGGCATATATGGTGACATGAAACCAGGGATGCAGATTAAATGGAAAAACATCAGAATTCAGACTCAGAATTTAAAGCCAAGTAAGATGGATGATATTTATGTCGTTAATCTGGTACCCAATGCAGTATCTGCCCAGGAGAAAAAAGAAGGTTACACGTTATTGTGGGATGGTAAAACCTCTAAGGGCTGGATTGGTGCCAATAAGTCTAAATTTCCGGAGACTGGTTGGACAATCAGTAACGGTGAACTGAATGTGCAGGAAGCGAATGGGCAGGAATCAACCAATGGTGGAGACATTATTACCGAAAAACAATACAAAGCCTTTGAGCTGAAGTTTGATTTTAAACTTACGGAAGGTGCGAACAGTGGTGTAAAATATTTCGTGACTTTAGCTGAAAAAACGCAGGGATCTGCAATCGGGCTGGAATACCAGGTGCTGGATGATGAAAAACATCCGGATGCTAAATTGGGCAGGGATGGAAACAGAACGCTGGCATCATTATACGACCTGATTGCCAGCAAAAAAATCCGTAATGCGCAGCGCAAAATCGGCGAATGGAACAGCGGCTTGATCCGGGTATTTCCAGATAACCGGGTGGAACACTGGTTGAATGGATTTAAAGTGGTAGAATACACCCGGGGATCCGATGAATTTAAAGCCTTGGTGCAGGCGAGTAAATACAAAGACTGGAAAGATTTTGGTTTGGCAGCACAAGGACATATCCTGATTCAGGATCATGGAAACCGGGTGTCTTACAGGAGCATAAAAATTAAAGAATTGTAGCTTTTTGCCGGGCACAGCAACTTGCTGTGCCCAAAAAGTATAGGTATTGTTACATGACATTGGCTCGGTTTAACGGGAATTTTGTGTTTATTAGGCTAAAAATCTAACCAAATGTTGTTGATCATCCTGAATGCCATTTTTTGCATCTCTTTCATTGGCTTTGCTTATGTGAACCTCAATGATGGCGATTCCTGGTTATGGGTGCCGATCTATCTGATCGCTGCTGTATTTTGTGGTTTGGGCGCATTTGAGCGCTTCTATCCCATGTTATATCTGCTCAGCATCACTTTCTATTTAGTTTATGCGGTAATACTCTTTTTTAGTAAAGATGGGGTGCGCGACTGGATGAAAGTATATGGCAGTCCGAGTTTGGTGGAAAGCATGCAGGCAACCAAACCTTACATTGAGAAAGCCAGGGAATTTTTTGGCTTGCTGATAATCAGTGCCGCTTTGGCGCTTAACTATTTTATAGCACTTAACTGATTAGTATGTTCGAGGCAGATGTAGAAGCGGCCATGTTGGTGCTAATTAAAGGCGAACTAAAACCGGAGTCTTTAGACTGGATACTGGAACAGGGTGAGAAAGTTAGGGCTGGAGCAAGTGCAGGTCAGCTTAGCAGGATCTTTGCACAAGTTCCGAGGTATGCTTCCAAACATATTATTTCCCATGCTGTCCTTTTAGAAAAAGGCTTTTCAAACCAGATCGTTGAATTATTGCAGGACTGGACAGTTGACACGCTTTGCCGGGTCTGGGTTCTTTTGCAAATCCCCGGGCACGATAAGTCCAATTACCTGAAAAACATAGATGCGCTTTTTGAGACTGCGGAAATGAATGAACTCGTTGCGCTATACAATGCCTTGCCATTGCTTAACTATCCCGAATACTTGATAAAACGATGTGAGGAAGGGATACGAAGTAATATCGGATTGGTATTGGAAGCCATCATCTATCACAATACTTATCCTGCAGCATGGCTCAATGAAGCGGCCTGGAATCAGCTGGTATTAAAAGCATTTTTTACAGAAAAGGATGTAAACAAGATCCATCAGCTCGAAGCGCGCATGAATCCTGCACTTATTTCCACCCTGGAGGATTATGTTAAGGAACGGCAGGCAGCAGGAAGAACAGTAGATCCTCAACTCTATAAATTAATAAACATAACGGCGTAAAGGATATGTGTTGTAATGAAAGTTTAAATGAACGGAATGCAGAAAAAGTCAGTAAAACTGCACTTGATCTGAATGAAATTATGGGAATGAAATTTTTTGATCCCCATGTGCATATGACTTCCCGCACGACTGACGATTATCAGGCGATGGCCGATGCTGGCATTGTAGCCCTGATAGAGCCTGCTTTCTGGTTAGGACAGCCGAGAACCGGTGTGGATAGTTTTAAAGATTATTATAGCAGTTTAATTGGATGGGAGCGGTTTCGTTCTTCGCAGTTTGGCATTAAACATTATTGTACCATTGGATTAAACTCCAGAGAAGCCAATAACGAAGCCCTCGCTGAACAGGTCATCGAGCTTTTGCCGCAATTTATTTATAAAGAAGGGGTGGTTGGTGTCGGTGAAATCGGGTTTGATGACCAGACAGCTGCGGAGGAGAAATACTTTCGCTTGCAGTTGGAATTGGCTCAGGATGCAGGTTTGCCGGTACAGATCCATACCCCGCACCGGGATAAAAAGAAAGGAACACGCAGAAGTATGGATATCGCTGTTGAACATGGTTTGTCTCCGTATTCCGTAATTGTGGATCATAACAACGAGGAGACTGTAAAGGATGTCCTGGACAGGGGTTTCTGGGCAGCCTTTACCATTTACCCCTTCACAAAGATGGGGAATGAACGGATGGTGGAGATTGTGAAGCAGTACGGTTCTGAAAGGATCATGATCAATTCGGCTGCGGATTGGGGGATCAGCGACCCTTTGGCAGTGCCCAAATCTGCCGCACTGATGAAACGCTCTGGCATAAGCATGCAGGATATTGAACTGGTGACTTACCGGAATGCCATTACCGCATTTGCACAAAGTGGGCAGATTAACGAAAGTGACTTTGATCAGGCTCTTGCGGTTGATCAGGGACAGAAATTTGAAAGCAACTCGATTCTGCGTGGTGGACAGCAACCGCGCATCGACAAAAATTCAATTATCATTTCATAGGGTGTTGGTGGAAAAAGTGTTGGGGTATATCCGGTTAATGAGGCTGGCCAATGTGCTTACTGCCGTGGCAGATGTGCTGGCCGGTATTGCCATTTCGGGCTATTTTATGGAGTATAAAAGCTTCCTGCCCGTTATTCTACTTTGCATATCTACCATTGGTTTATACAGTGGCGGTATTGTTTTTAACGATGTTTTTGATGCCGGACTTGATGCCATTGAGCGCCCTGAACGCCCGATTCCAAGTGGATTGATATCCAAAAATGAAGCTATCGTTTTTGGTATGTTCTTTTTTGCCCTTGGCCTTATTGCTGCAGCGATGTACCAGCAGGTTTCGTTTATCACGGCCATTTTCATTGTAATTGCTTGTTTAAGTTATAATCGCATTGCTAAACATTATACGGTTTGGGGGCCCATTAACATGGGCATTTGCAGGGGGCTGAATCTATTATTGGGCGTAAGTATTTTAGGTACAGCGCTTGTACAATGGTGGTATCTGGCACTTATTCCAATTGTTTACATTGCATCGATTACGATCATCAGCCGGGGAGAAGTACATGGAGGAAATAAGAAGATGCTTGCTATAGCTGCCCTGCTTTACCTGGTTGTTGTTTTGAGTATTGTGGTTGTTTCCTGGTGCATGCAGCACATCTCACTTACGATGCTGTTCCTGATACCTTTTATTTTTATGATTTTTAGTCCGCTGTTGAAGGCATTGAAAATGCCCAGCCCGGCAAATATCGGCAAGGCCGTAAGAGCAGGCGTAATTGCACTAATTCTGCTAAATGCAGCCTGGGCAAGCGCTTTCGGTGTATGGCAATTGTCCCTTTTTATCATTCTTCTTTTGCCGCTTTCCATGTGGCTCAGTAAAACCATTGCCGTTACCTAATATCAACTCTTATGGAATTTTTGCAACAGTCTTTCAGCATTAACTATGCATATAAAGTGTTTTTTACTTCTTCACTTTTTGACCTAAACAACCAGACGCTGTCCAGCTTTTTCAGCGGGCAACCTGATGCTCAGATCAAAAAAATTTTATTTGTGCTGGATGAAGGCCTGGTTAGGGCAACGCCCGGACTACCAGAGGCCATAAAGCGGTATTTTCAAACGCATGCGGTCATCAAGTTGATTGCTGATATCCTGATTGTGCCGGGAGGGGAGGCGACAAAGAATGACCCTGCAATATTTGACCGGTTAATTGATGCCGTTAGCATTTACGGTATTGACCGGCATAGTTACATAGCTGCGGTTGGTGGTGGTGCAGTGCTTGATCTGGTGGGTTATGCTGCGGCCGTTGCGCATCGTGGGATAAAGCTTATCCGAATTCCAACGACGGTACTGTCTCAAAACGACAGTGGCATTGGAGTAAAAAATGGCATCAATTATCGCGGCAAAAAGAATTTTGTGGGCTGTTTTGCAGCACCCGCGGCGGTATTTAACGACAATCAATTTCTAACCACATTGAAGCAGCGCGATTATTACTCCGGTATTTCAGAAGCCATAAAAGTGGCTTTAATAAAAGATCTAGCATTTTTTGAATGGTTGGAAAGCAAAGCTTACGACTTATTAAATCGTCAGACAGCAAGCATGGATCACCTGATAAAACGGTGTGCGCAGCTCCATATGGAGCATATTGCAAGTCTTGATCCCTTTGAAAGTGGATCATCCAGACCGCTGGATTTCGGACATTGGTCTGCCCACAAGCTGGAACAGTTAAGTAATTTTTCCATCACCCATGGTGAAGCGGTAGCCATGGGCATAGCTTTGGACAGTACTTACGCTTATTTCGCCGGATTGCTTAAGGAAGATGCCTTGAAGCGGATTTTGAATTTGCTGGCCTTATTTTTTGACCTCACCAATCCGCTTATCCGTATAATGGACTTAAATGCACCCGTGTTAAAGGGCCTGGCGGAGTTCCAGGAACATCTTGGTGGCAGGTTGTCAATTACCTTGCTCAAAGCACTCGGAGCGGGACATGAGGTGCATGAGATGGATTGCCACACGCTTATTCAGGCCAGTCAGTATATACTTCAGTTTAGTAAATCAGCGGTTAACGTCCAGACTTACCATTCATGAAGACAAGCAGCGGGCAATTAACTTATTGTACGAATATCCATGCCGGTAGAAACTGGCAGGAAGATTTTCAGCAATTAAAAACACATTTTCCAGCAGTTAAAGCGGCAGTAGCTGATGGTGTTCCCATGGGGATTGGTCTGCGGTTATCCAATGTGGCCAGCCTTCAATTGACGGATGCCACCACACTGGAGCACTTTAAGCAATGGCTTCAGGATAATCAGTCTTATGTGTTTACCATGAACGGCTTTCCCTATGGAGATTTCCACCATACGGTGGTGAAAGCATCGGTGCATAGCCCGGATTGGACAACTGCTGAACGGAAGATGTATACCCTGCGTTTAGTGGATATATTGGCAAAGTTACTGCCCGACGGTATGGAAGGCGGCATTTCCACTTCACCCTTAAGCTACAGGCACTGGTTCAAAACCACCGAAACCTTAAATAAAGCGGTAAAAAAAGCCACTTTGAACATCGTAGATATCATTTGTTATCTGGTTAATTTAAACTTGAAGACAGGTAAGGTCATTCACCTGGATTTGGAGCCGGAGCCGGATGGTGTGCTTGAAACAGGGCAGGAATTTATGGAATGGTATGTACAGCATTTACTGCCTGCTGGCATTCCGATCCTGGTTTCGGCCTTTAAGCTCTCTGAAGCAGCAGCGGCATCGTTAATTAAAAAGCACCTGTGTTTATGTTATGATGTTTGCCATTTTTCCATTGGCTTTGAGGACCATGCTAAGGTACTGGTACAGCTTAAGGAACTGGGACTTCGCGTTGGAAAAATTCAGATCAGCGCGGCGCTGAAAGCCAGATTAAACGGAAACGACTCAAGACAACAAATCAAAGAGAGCCTTAAGCAATTTGATGAGCCGACTTACCTGCATCAGGTGGTGGCGAAAGATAACGATGGGCGCTTGCACCGTTATCAGGATTTGAAAGTGGCATTGGATGAGTTCGAAGATCGGAGCTTGGAGGAATGGCGGGCACATTTTCATGTGCCGATATCCACTGGGCATTTCGGGCACCTGCAATCTACGCAGGAAGATATTTTAACAGTATTGGACATTCAAAAGCGAATGCCTTTCACCAATCATTTGGAAGTAGAAACTTATACCTGGGAAGTCTTGCCGGAAGGATTGAAAGTGCCGATCGCCGAATCCATCACCAAAGAACTACAATGGGTAATTAAAAATGGGATTCAATGAAGAAAACAGTTGTTATAGATGTGGTAGGTTTGTCTGCCAATCTGATTGGGGAATACACACCATTTTTGAAATCTTATCTTAAAAAGCACCATTTAAACCGCATAAAGCCCATGCTGCCCGCGGTTACTACGGCTGTGCAGTCGACCTATTTAACGGGCAAAAGTCCAGCGGAACATGGCATTGTGGGCAATGGTTGGTACGATCGAACAGATGCTGAGGTGAAGTTCTGGAAACAATCCAATAAGCTGGTGCAACAGGAAAAGATCTGGGACAGGGCTAAGGCGCTTGACCCCAGCTTTACATGCGCTAATATGTTCTGGTGGTATAACATGTACTCCAATGCAGATTACTCAGTTACACCAAGGCCTAATTATCTGGCTGACGGGCGTAAAATACCTGATTGTTATTCACATCCGGCTTCTCTAAGAGATGTCCTTCAGGAAAAGCTCGGACAATTTCCTTTATTTCACTACTGGGGCCCCGGAGCCGACATTAAATCCTCCAGGTGGATAGCAGAGGCATCAAAGCTTACGGATGATTTATACGACCCCAAATTGACTTTAATTTACCTGCCTCATCTGGATTATTGCCTGCAGAAATATGGGCATGACTTCGATAAAATCAGTAAGGATTTAACTGAACTGGATATGCTGTTGAAGGATCTGGTGCAATTTTACGAAAACAAAGGGGCAAGTGTGATTATGCTATCGGAATATGGTATTGTTCCAGTCAGCAAACCCATCCACCTTAATCGCATTCTTAGAGAAAAAGGGTTGTTGCAGATCAGGCAGGAGCGTGGACTGGAGCTATTGGATGCCGGTGCATCCAAAGCTTTTGCGGTTGCCGATCATCAGATTGCGCATATTTACATTAATGATCCTGCTGTCAAAGGAAAAGTTCTGGAGACATTGAAAGAGCTTAATGGTATTGCCCTGATCTTGGATGAAGAAGGCAAGAAAGGGCATGGCATGGACCATGAACGTGCCGGGGATCTGATCCTGGTTGCAGAAGCTGACAGTTGGTTTACCTATTATTTTTGGCTTGATGATGCTGTAGCACCCGATTATGCCAGGTGCGTAGATATCCATAAAAAACCAGGATATGATCCGGTGGAAATGTTTTTGAGCTCCAAGAGTAGAGCAGCCTATAAGTTATTGCGAAAAAAAGCCGCTTTGCGCTATGTGATGGATGTTGTGCCGCTGGATGCTAACCTGATCAAAGGCTCTCATGGCGGTATAAATGTGCCAGAGGCCTTCCATCCGGTTTTAATTAATGCACATGAGGCTTCTGCTGCATTGGAAGCAACAGACATTTATGACGTGATCTGGCAGACCTTAACCGAGTTTTAGGTAGAATAGTAAGCGGTTTCGTTTATAATTTATTGAAGGGGATATCCATTAGTTTGAATCGCTCCCAACCTTGGAAATCAAAGTGCCACCATTCATTGTACATGACTTTGAATCCATGTGATTCCATGACTTTAATGAGCATCTCGCGATTTTTCCTGGCCAGTGGCGTAACTTCTTTATAATCTGGAGCAGCTGCAGCGCTGAAACTGTCATATCCGGTCGGCATTTCCAACTCTTTTTTAGTCTTCAGGTTAATGATGGAAAGGTCGATGGCGCAACCCCGGTTGTGCCGGGAACCGCTTTTTGGATGGGCAACAAATTGTTTGTCTGATGCCTGCTGATAAAAGGCCATGGTAATGGCATAAGGGCGATAAGCATCATAAATTTTCAGGCCATACCCTTTAGTTTTTAAACTGGCCTGTATCTTTTTAAGCTGATTTACCACTGGTTGCCGGGCAAGGGCCCTTGCTTTTGGATACATCACCCGTTGCATAAAATTGTCCTTAGTGGCATAGCGGATGTCGAGCACAATACTCGGAATTGCCTTTTTGATGTCCACCAACTTGTTTTCCGGATTTTCTTTTACACTTTTCCTGTACGCTTCTTCGGTGTTTATGATATCAAGTCCATAAGGGTTTTGCCTGCTTTTTTGCGCAAACAGCGAGGGCGACTGGCAGAGGAGTAGGAGTAAAAGCAGTTTCTTCATGCACCTATCGGTTTGATACGACAAGTAGTTCAATGTCTTTATACGGCAGATTAAAGTTCGTTGCCAGGTCTTTATTGGTTAAATGGCCCTGATAAATGTACAGAGCCTGACGGATGCCAGGTTTGGCCCAGGCAAGGTTAACCATACCACCCATTTCACCGATATCAACCAGGATGGGGGTAAAGATGTTGGTTAAGGCATAAGATGCCGTTCTTGGTACTCTGGATGCGATGTTCGGTACGCAATAATGAATGACATCGTATTTACGAAATACAGGATCCTTATGGTTCGTCACTTCAGATGTTTCAAAACAGCCACCCTGATCTATACTGACGTCAATAACGACAGAATTTGGTTTCATGCGGCTGACGGTTTCTTCAGAAACAATACATGGGCTTCGGCCATGGGATGCACGGATAGCGCCAATTACGACATCGCAGGTTGTGATGGCTTTGTTAAGCACAATCGGCTGCATGACAGAGGTGAAAACGCGGTCGCGCAGGTTATTCTGCAGGCGGCGAAGACGATAGATGGAACTGTCAAAAACCTTGACTTCTGCACCTAAGGATAGCGCCGTCCTGGCAGCGTATTCACCAACGGTTCCAGCGCCCAGGATTACGATTTCTGTTGGCGGTACTCCGGTAAATCCACCCAGCATCAGCCCCTTCCCGCCGGTAACGTTGCTTAGATATTCGGCCGCAATGAATATGGAGGTTGCACCGACAATTTCGCTCATGGCACGTACCACACTCAGGCTGTTTCCTTCATCGCGCAGGTTCTCAAAACTTAACGCATTAATCTTTTTATCCAGCAGTGCCTTCAGGTAGTCTGCTTTCATAGAGCCCATTTGAAGGGCAGAGATCAGCGTCTGGCCCTTATGCATCATGGCGATTTCTTCAAATGTAGGGGGCGCTATTTTAACCAGAATATCTGCATCAAAAACATCCTTTTTATTGAAGGTAATGATGGCGCCTTGCTCGCTATACTCGTGATCAGAGAAGTTTACACCTGCACCTGCACCGGATTCAATGACAACCTTATGGCCATGGTTAACCAGTAAGGCAACAGAGAGTGGGGTTAAGACGATACGATTCTCCTGAAATGATATTTCTTTAGGTATTCCAATGTAAAGGCTGTTATTCTTTTCCTTAATCTCGGACATGGTCTCCTTAGGCTGTATTAATCCTTGCTGCGCAATGGAGGCCATTTCTTCTCTTAAACAAGTAGCCATTTTGAGGTTTTTAGTTTCTTAGATTAATAAAGTTAAGCATTTCAGACATTAAATTTTGCTGAGCGAAATCATTCGCTGGTCAGTTCCGGTAACCTGAATGCTGACCTTAAGGTAATGTGGAGGCAGGATAGCTGCAATCTTTTCCGGCCATTCTACCAGGCACAGATTACCGGAGTAAAAATACTCCTCATAGCCGATGTCATAGGCTTCCTGGACATCTTTAATGCGGTAAAAGTCAAAATGATAGATGCTGCCGCTTTGGCCAAGATATTCATTAACGATGGAGAAGGTTGGGCTCGAGACCAGATCCGCAACACCCAGGGTTTCGGCAATGACCTTAATAAAAGTCGTTTTTCCTGCACCCATATCACCTTCAAAAAGCCAGATCTTTTCGTCGCCGGCAAAAGCCAATACCGCTGTTGCCGCCTGTTTAAGATCCTCTATACATTTTATTTCAATATTCATTTAACGGGAACTGTAAGTTGCAACCGGTATGATCATTTCTTCGAGTGAAATACCTCCATGCTGGAAGGTCTCGTTGTAATAATTTACAAATTGATTGTAGTTATTCTGGTAAACAAAATACCGGTCTTCTTTTGCAAAGATATAGTTTGAACTGATGTTGATTTTTGGAAGTTGTGCCTCATGTGGATTTTTGATTAAAAACACCTCCTTGGCATTGTAGTTTAGATTACGGCCTTGTTTGTAACGTAAATTCGTATTGGTGTTTCTGTCTCCAATCACTTTGCTTGGGTGTTTTACGCGGATGGTACCATGATCTGTGGTGATAACCAATTTAACGTTCTTCTGTGAAATCTTTTTTAGCAGATCAAGTAATGGCGAATGCTCAAACCAGGACATGGTTAGTGATCGGTAAGCAGCATCATCGTTTGCAAGCTCGCGAATCATCTGCATATCCGTTCTTGCATGAGAAAGCATATCCACGAAGTTGTAAACAATGGCATTGAAATCATTTTGCAGCAGGTTATTAACCTGTTCAGTCAATGCCTTTCCATCATCGTAAGTCAGGATTTTATTATAGCTGAATTTACAGTCTTTTCTCAAACTTCTTTTAATCTGGTCGTCCAGAAATGCAGATTCATAAAGGTTTTTACCACCTTCATCATCATCATTTTGCCACATGGAAGGAAATCTTTTTTCCATTTCTAAGGGCATTAGACCTGAAAAAATAGCATTCCTGGCGTATTGTGTTGCTGTAGGCAGAATACTTGAATAGGTATCTTCTTCTTCCAGTCTGAAATACTCGGTAATCAGCGGATTTATAATTTTCCACTGGTCATAACGAAGATTATCAATGAGAATAAAGAAAACCGGGGTAGTGGAATTTATAAGTGGAAATACCTTTTTCTTAAGCAGTTGATTGGATAAGAGTGGGGCTTTTTCTTTGCCATTAACCCAACCCAGGTAATTGTCTTCAATGAATTTACAGAACTGCATGTTGGCTTCTGATTTTTGCATGGTCAGAATTTCATGCATCTGCGGGTCGTCAAGCTTTTCAAGCTCCAATTCCCAGAATACCAGCTTTTTGTAAACCTCTACCCATTCTTCATAAGAAAGTTTATCATTCAGGGTCATACCAAGACGTCTGAAATCCTGTTGGTAGGCCATAGAGGTTTTTTCACTGATCAGACGTTTGTTGTCGATAATCTTTTTAATGGTAAGTAAAACCTGTTTAGGATTCACTGGCTTAATGAGGTAATCATCGATCTTGGATCCGATGGCATCTTCCATCAGGTTTTCTTCTTCACTTTTAGTGATTAAGACAACCGGAACATCACTTTTTATGTTTTTAATGGCCGATAAAGTTTCTATTCCACTTAATCCAGGCATATTTTCATCTAAAAATACCAGGTCAAAATGTTCTTTACCAAATGCTTCAAGCGCATCGTTACCATTGGTAAATGTGGTAACATGGTATCCTTTTTCGTTTAAAAGTAAAATATGTGGTTTTAATAAGTTGATCTCATCATCGGCCCAGAGAATTTTGGTTTCCTGCATTATTTCAATAAATTAAATCTAAAAAGAACCTTCTCTTTCTAAACTATGGATAAAAATAGCAATTTTTGTACCGTATAAACGATATGACCCATATTGAACAAGAAGAAAATCATAAATGATCCGGTTTACGGATTTATCAATATACCTTCAGCCTTACTCTTTGATTTAATTTCTCACCCTTATTTTCAACGTCTGAGATACATTAAGCAGTTGGGCATGACCCACCTGGTGTATCCCGGCGCGCTGCACACGCGTTTTCACCATGCGCTGGGTGCGATGCACCTGATGAGCCTGGCGATCAAGGTACTGCGTGATAAAGGGCACGAGGTTACCGTGGAAGAGGAGGAAGCGGCAACCATCGCCATCCTGCTGCACGATATCGGGCATGGCCCATTTTCTCAT